>Ga0105356_10001161_pt1 | contig 26049 bp, 21 predicted proteins | sample GOMGulsemesocosm_3_FD_83502 | JGI IMG/M metagenome (GOLD analysis project Ga0105356, IMG submission 83502) | Methane-oxidizing microbial communities from mesocosms in the Gulf of Mexico - GOM9D Gulf of Mexico | ecosystem: Environmental > Aquatic > Marine > Cold seeps | place: Gulf of Mexico... | reverse complement strand
CTATCTCAAGGAATACGCCGATGTCGAAGCGTTACGAAAATCGCTGGCTACATACTTCTACTTTTACAACAACGAGCGCCCACGTCAAACATTCGACGGCCAGTTTCCTGTGGAAGTTTATCGAGATACAACAAAAACTTGCCGTTGTAGAAGCAACGCCAATATTTGCCTGCAGGGCCTACTTAGACGGGGTAAAAAACAGCCTTTCTATAAGGGCCCTCTTTAGAGATGGGACGCGGCTTCCGTACGACACACACATAATTGTTGTATAGCCCTACTTGTTTTTAATCAAAAATATTTTGAAGGCCTACCTTTCAGTTTGAATATATTTACCAGTGCGTGAATAAATATAACTATACCAAGGACCCCAAAAAACTCTTCACATGTATAGAATGTAGAAGCCCTTTATTACCATACAACTCGGCTTTCCATCCACCAGGCGCTTCAAAAGCAATAGCGCCTAGGATAAATATCCTATCAGGAAAAATAAATGACACGATAAAAGTTTTTGGCAACTTAAATAGAAACTTAAGGTATAAGGCTAGAAAAATAACTAGAAACAGGACATAAGGAATAGCCCACGCGTAATAGAAAGACCTTCCGCACGACTTATATCGTTTCTGCATACTCATCGAAATACCCCGACAGCTCTCGCTGTGAAAGCGATTGCCATCAGCCCATTTATTGGCTAAGATAAAATGCATAGCATGCCTTTTATCTATGCCACGACCTGAATACCTTTGTAGGGTCGCTGCCTTCGCTTTGTTGGGCTTTTCATCCATGGGTACCTGCTGTGAAAAAAAGATAAGTTTCTGTGGAAGTAGGTTTTTTATCGGCATGTAGCTGGGGGAATGAGCTGCCTAGGCGGGGTTTCCGGTGTCGGTCACCACCTCGCTGCGGCCCCATCGAGAGGCAAGGCTGCGATATTGTGAGGTGGCGCAGATGTATTTGATACCAATATAATTGAAGGATGCTGGCGTTAGCAGCTTGGGTTGCGACAATCGATTGCGCACTGCACTTAAGTTTCAAGACTAACTCAAACCGCGAGAGGTTAAGCTTTAATATTTAGCATAAATGATGAATCAGTACTTTTGGTCTCGCACCGCCACCGGCAAAGATTGGCTCCAATAACGGCAAAGACTAGCATCATTACCTGAATTAGAAATGAAAATTGCAGATTACTGTATATTCCGGTTTTTAGTAGCGCCATACCGGTAGGCTAGGCTAGATATGGGGGATTAATATCTCCGTCATTTCGTTAGTAGTTATCTATTTTAATGACGCTATAGGCAATTATATTGGTGGTCATGTAACCCATTGGATGCTAGTCTTTTCATTCTAGCTTTCAATTTATTGCCCGCGCCCTGTTGAGTTTTCAGAACCCTCATTTTATGGGACCCATATCACAACGAGAGAGGCGTTTATCTGTTAAGGCGGGATCGATCATTTAACTCTTCAGAGTTTTGCAGACGGCCTTCACAGTTCTGCCAATTTGTCCTGGGTTAACTGGGGCTGGAACTGCTACTCTGACCGGACAGTAGCACTAAACAGATTCAATCTTTCAACAACTATTAAATTCCATGGTGATTTATGAGTATTTTCCCAATCTCTCAACCTAAGCGCCTCAGCTTAGGTAACAACACTATTGAAACTTTCGGCATTATTCACCATATGTCCAGAATACTGAATCGAGCTACATTGGGTGCGACGCTCATAAGCTTCTCTTTTTTTGGGCAGGCAGAGCTCCTCTTTGAAGATGATTTCTCTACAGGCGATCTATCCAAAAGCAATAACTACTTCAGATGGGGGCGGGATGGTACGATTCATGCATCAGGGTACCAGGCGTCGATGGTAGAGTCGATTACTGGCCCCCAGGGCGCGCCAGTTAACGCGATGAGATTTAATTATGGGACCTGGCAGGAGATTCGGTTTCATCTCACCAACTCTCTTTCGGAAGTGCGTAGTGAATCGGCCCTAAGTAACACCTCTTATAATGACGTATGGATTAGCTATGACATGCTAATCCCCGCAAACTACAAGCACAACAGTACCGGTGGGGATGCTGGCCACAACAATAAAGGCTTCCTGACTCTTTGGAAGGGCTTATACGATTCAAATTCTGAACTTTTTTCATTGTTTCAGTTTTGGCCTGCGTCGGCTAAAGGAGGAGACCCAAAACTATCATACCTGACGATGACCACGTATGGCAGTTACATTCATACGTCAGCGGCTGCCGATTCACACTTGATTCCGGGTACAGATTCCGCGTATGCTTTTTTGGAATCTGACTTCGGTCGGTGGAGGAACTTTACAATGCACCTCTTCGCAGGTTCGGCTGATGGTGCTAACGACGGCATTGCTGAACTCTACAAAGATGGCGTATTGGCTGCCCGTTTTTCCAATATAAACTATCAAATGGCTGCCCAGGCATACGGTACACAGCTTAACGGTGATATGGGGTTTGATCGTGGTTATATTCTTGGTTACCACAACTCTGGTTATGATAGCCAAACCATTTTCAGGGTAGCTAATTTCAAATTTGGAACCTCAAAAGGGGCCGTAATGCCTTTTTTAAATAGACCGGTCGCTCCTTCAGCTTTAACTGTTGATATTAATTAAGTAGAGCAGATGGCGAGGCTAGAAGATTATCGCATTAACCATGCCACCGTTTAGCGCGTTAATGTCGAGGTTATTGAGTTTCGCTTTTTGCCACTTTTTTGCTTTCTAATCATTCGAATCACGAAGTCTCCCTTAAGCGCGACCGGCCTACTATTCAAACAGCCGAGCAGGCGCCGGTGGCAGACTGAAGTCCTTGATGAATGTTGATACTCGCACTGCACCAATACCGGAGCGGCCACTCTGATCAATCGGGAGTGAGGTTCGCTTTGCTAGGGGCCTATTTAGGCCCAGCCCGATGATTCAAACTGGATAATTCGTGAAAACCCAATACCTCCGATGGCAGGCAAAGCCTATTTTCCTTGGGGGAACTACCCATATGCCTAGGAACCAGGTTTTTTCTGAGGCCAAAAGGGTTATTATTAAGGGCATATTTCGAAGGGCGGAAGTAAAGGTTGGCTTTGACTCTAATACTGGGAGGCTTGCCAAAGCTATCCCATGACATGACATAAATCTTTGCGCCGCGGGAATCTATTCACCTACAACAGCCGGACTTACTCAACGTACATTCAGGCTAAATACGGATATAGTTAGAAATGATTGGGAATATGCTTAGGTTGTTGTTTTCTGAGTCTCAAATTGGGGTCTTAAAGCGAGCATTGAAAAAAGTTCGTTATTTCGGCAGCAGGTATGAATGCCCTATCTGCGACTCAAAAGTAAGGCAGTTGCATTCATTTGGTTTTGGTTTTCCTGTCCTGCTCGAGAAAAATGTTATAGGCGGCGGTTATCGGGAGAATGCCCAGTGCCCAGTTTGTGGGTCGGTTGATCGGGAAAGGCTTGTTTATCTCTATTTATCGAAGAAAACCAATATATTCCAGTGCCAGAACAGGTTACTCCATGTTGCCCCCGAGGGAAGCTTACCCAACTTACTGCATAGTCATTCAAATATAGATTACCTGACCGCTGATTTGCTATCAGAAGAAGTGATGGTCAAGATGGATATAACGGATATTCAGTACCCTGACAATTCATTTGATGTAGTTATATGCAATCATGTATTGGAACACATAATTGATGACCGAAAGGCTATGCGGGAAACCCACCGGGTCATAAAGCCGGGGGGGTGGGCGATATTACAAGTTCCTATGTCATTGGCCCTGAGTGAAACTTATGAGAATGTTTCGATTGTATCGGATTCAGATCGTGAGGCCGCGTTCGGCCAATACAACCATGTGAGAATTTACGCAATGGATTATATAGATCGACTTAAGGAGTCCGGGTTTCAAGTCGAGGTGTTTAAATGGTGGGAGAGTGAAAAGGACTTTGGAGGGGCAAGTAACAAATATGGGCTCCTACCAGATGAGTTATTGTATTTCGTAACCAAATAATTTCCTTCGACAGCTTTTCGTGCTGCGCTCCAAAAAATATAGAGGTAGGCGACTGGTTTACATTTTCTAAGGGTTATTGTACATGTTTTCAAGAATCATCGAGCTTTTAAAAAAAAACAACGATTCCGTCAATAAAATAAACAACAGCAATTTACTCAATAACAGTGAAATATTTTTTGATTATCGAATTCGATCAAATATGTTGCTTGATTCTGCACTAAATTCCAAACTATCGATGACAGAAAAATGGGACCCGTCAGTATCTCCTGAATTAATTGTTAGCCTTACTACCTACGATAAACGGATTCATGATGTCCATTTGGTTATAGAGTCTATTGCTCAACAAGCTGTCAGGCCAAATCGAATTATATTGTGGCTCGATGAAGAAGAGTTTAATTTACCCTCGATTCCGAAGGTGCTTCATAGGCAGATAGAAAGGGGACTTGAGGTTAAGTTTTGTCCGAATTATAGGTCTTACAAGAAACTCTTGCCTACATTAGAGCTGTTTTCAGAAGCGAATATTATTACAATCGACGATGACATACTGTATCCGCACTATATGATCGAGTTACTGTTGCGTGAGCATGCGCGTTTTCCCGACTATGTTGTTGGTCATCGAGCACACAAAATGCGATTTGATGAAGATAGCGTCTTGCTTCCCTATGACGAGTGGGATTTGGAAACAGGCGATGATAAACCAGGTGAGCATATATTCATTACGACAGGTGCTGGGGCTCTATTCCCAGCCAAAATACTTAGTGATGAAGTATTCAATCATGAAGCTTTTCTGTCGATATGCCCTAATGCTGATGACATATGGTTTAATGCCATGACCCAGCTAAATGGTAAGCTGAGTAAAAAAATAACGGACGATAGAAAATACTTTAGTAAATTCCTCTTGATTCCTGATGGGCAAGACATAGCGCTACATCACCGTAATTTGGCGGAATCAGAAAATGACAGCCAGCTAGGGGAGGTTTTCACACGGTATGAACTTTTGGGGTTTGAGTAATGCCCCAATCTACCTTGCCTCTGTAGGTGATATTTTTTTACTCCTCGTATTTTATGTCCCTGCCTTAGTGAGAAGGTTAAAATAGCGACGAATACCAATTATTTTTGAAAGCAACTTTGCGGTGTCTGGCTTCAGGTTTCGGCGAATGTGATTTCCATCTTTATAAATAAGTTCGTTATTTATAAATGTTTGACAGCGGCTGCCGTCGCATAGTCCATTGCTTGGGATAATGGCACTAACACTATTGAACTCTTCTGGCATTGAAGCTAAAACGGCGTTGCTGCTCCTGTGCCACGAAAGTACAGTTTCAGCCTCCAAATACTTATACTTGGACTCGTCACACCTCTCCCTTAAGAGGCTGGTATCTTCCGCGAGAGCGCACTCATTCAAATTTCTATTGGGTCGAGGTATGTCCCCTAGGATTAGCACGTGTTTACTACCAAGATCAGAGAGTAGCTGTCTTAGAGCGAAGTCGCTTAAGCGGGCGCCAACTTCCGCATCCTTTTCTGCAAGACGTAGGTTAGAGTTGTTGGTCGGCTGATCTTCTGTGTAAAGCATGCGGACGTGGCCAGACCAGGCTGCGGCCATAATTACCAGGTCGACGTCCTTATTATCACTGAGCCAACTGAGCACCAAGTTATTTCTTCGAGTGCAGTTTTCTGTAAATCCAGGAAACTTGGGGTAGTGGGAGTTCACGTATTTTGAATTTAGATATGGGGGACACCTTAGTGGTGATATGACTAAAGACATGCCATTGCGCAGCGCCTCGTAGTGGAGGATTTGTGCCCAGTGCTGAGAATGACTATCCCCCCACACGATGCCTTTCATCGAGGACTTTTCCCATGGCACGCCAATGACGCAGGAACTATCAGGGATACCTGGGATTATTTGGCGTTTTTCGGTACATGACCAATCCCACATCAAGTTCACATCGGTTAGGGCCGCATCGGATGCTGATATCCTAGATGGAACCCCATTTAATAAGTAAACAAACGCGGGAACGCTTACTGAAACGAAAATAGCAAAAAAAGCGATGAAATATACTTTTCTGCTTGAATATTGTTTATATCGATAACGCTCTTCAATATATTTCCAGGAAATATATCCAGCGAGAACGCTCAGCACTACCAATGCGGCAGCCTCGTACCCGCTAAATTCGCGTTGGTTAATATATATGCGGTAGTAAACTACGATAGGCCAATGCCATAGATAGGCGGAGTAGGAGATTTTTCCTAGAAATTGCAGTGGAGCCAAAGATAATACGCGCTTGATAAAGCTTTTGTTATTAGCAGTGGCGAATATTATTAGTACCGTACCGAGCACAGGGAATAATGCAAGATAGCCTGGGTATATATTGTTATGTGTAATAGTTATTAACCCGTAACTTATTAGTAATGCGCCAGTAACTGTAATGACGCGTGATAGCGAGTGATTGTCTGGTCGCATTGCTGGGGATATCGCCACGCTGGCACCGAGGCCCAGTTCCCAGGCCCGGGTTACTAGCATGTAAAAGGAAAAGTCGTGATATTGGGGGCTAAGTAGGACGCTGAGCGCAAACGAAATGATAACAATTGAGATTATCACAAACTTCACGCCGGTTGATCTGTTGATTCGATATGAGACGAATAGAATAAATGGAAAAAGTAGATAAAACTGTTCTTCAACTGACAGTGACCACATGTGGACAAGGGGCGAGATTTGCGAGGATACGTCAAAATACCCTGAATTATTCATGAACCAGACATTGGCTATAAATAAATTCGAATATATAGCGCTTTTCACGAGGGAGAGATACTTGTCAGGTGTCAATATTACCGCTCCGAAAACTACCGTAGCCAGTACCATAAATAGGGCCGCAGGAAGAAGCCTTTTAATTCTTCGTATATAAAACACTGAGAAAGACAGCTCATCCTTTTTTAGTGCGTTTACTATAATTGTTGTAATTAGGAAGCCAGATATAACGTAGAATATATCAACGCCTATAAACCCACCGGAGAGTCCCTGTACGCCTGCATGAAATACGATCACAGACATAACGGCTACTGCGCGCAGCCCGTCTATTTCGGAGCGATAACTACTCTTTTTCATTTGATAGATATTCTCTGTTCTAACAAGCTTGCCAAGCTATCGGGACTTTCAAACGCGTCGATTGGGGCCTAAATAGTTGCCTTTCCATCTTCCATGGCTAATGTATTTTCAGCCGCGACCCTAGTGGACACACAAAATGCCAGATGGATCCATAAATATGGGTAAAACGCCACCGACATAAAAATCGCGCCAACCATGTAACTGATAAGTGCTACATCGAGTGAAAGAGCAAAGTGATAAAGCCAATTTTGGCTATCGCTATACTTTTTTATAGTCCGCCGCGCAACCCGTGTTTGTTTTAGCCCACTCAATATAAGGAAAAAATAGAGTATTATGCCCGGATAACCCATTGTCGATCCGACTTGTACAAATGTGTTGTGTGACACCTCTCTTTTTCCCGGAAAATGTTGATCCTGAGGGTAATAGTTAGCAAAATACCCTGGGAAGTTCCAGTGCCCTACTCCTGTATACGGATGGTTGTTCATCATTTCAAGGCCTCTGCCCCAATACACCAGCCTTGTATTTGAAGTGTCGTCATCGCCTGCTGTTTGGAATCGTGCGAGTTGCTCTTGCGGCAGTACTAAATAAACCACAAAGACAAACACCGCAGTGAGGGAGAGGGATTTTATAGAAAATTTCCGATAAATTATCCCAAAGAGTATTAATCCAGCGACTAGACCTAACTGACTTCCTCTCGAACTAGACATGATATTGGTCATAATTGCTGTGACGGGTAATGACAGTAAAACCCATCGGCGAAGCGGAGAGAGCTTGTCTTTTATACCGATATAAACGCCGGTTGACATACAAAAGAACATCGCCATTAATAAGGCGAGCTCACCGGAATTTTGGAAATAGCCCGGGGGCCCTGAAATCCCCCATGAAGCAAATGAAAACCCTCTCACTACCCATTGCTGGGCGCCAAAAAGAGAGATTTTGTAACATGCAAAAAAGAATACAAATAGTATCAAAAACAGCCTAGCCTCAGAAGTAACAACATGAATAAGCATGAAGTAGACAATTACCCATGTGTAGTAATCGGAAAAATGCCCAAATGCAATGTCGGAGTTATATGCGTATACGCATGAGATGACCAGTTGAGCGCCAAAAAGCATCAGCCACTTATTAGGAGACGCGCGAACCCCTTTTTTATTATTCCCCAATAGGGCGCCGGATAATGCCGCCAGAATAAATATTTGCGTCCATGGTAAAAAGTCGATCCAGCGATATATAGCTTGAGGCCTTACATACTCGAAAAGCATGTATAAGCACGCCATCCAGAAGGTAAATCCCTCAGCTTTGAATCTGCTCCAGGCAGTTTTAAATTCAAGTTTTGCTAAATTTTTCATTTCAGGTTTTTGGTCGAATTAGCTCTAGTGGAATTCTCGTCTATAACTGCACATTCAATTTCGACTAAACAGCGCAGCCAACTGTTTCGGGATTAACTCTAATCGGCTGCTCCGAGGGCTTCTTGCTCATCTTTGTGAAGGGTCATTTTTCGGAACAGCTCCGACTTTTCATATAGCTCGTCATAGGTCCCTTCCGCTAATAAACGCCCTTTGTTGATCAGGAATATATTGTCGCAATTTTCGATAGTGGAAAGCCTATGCGCGATGATAATTATAGTTTTTTTGTTATTTAACTGGTTGACAGCTTGCATGACTGCCTTTTCGGTAATGTTGTCAAGAGCACTAGTTGCCTCGTCAAGTAAGAGTATCTCGGGGTCGTGATATAGGGCCCGTGCCAGGCCAATTCTTTGTCTTTGTCCACCTGACAATCTTACCCCCCTTTCGCCGACAAATGTGTTGTAGCCTTCGGGGAGTTCCTTAGTTACAAAATCATGTATGTTGGCTGTTTTTGCAGCTCTAACGATTGCTTCGTCATCAACATCTTCTTCAGGGATACCAAAAGCGATGTTTGCCTTAATAGAGTCGTCCGTCAAGAAGATTTGTTGCGGTACGTATCCCATTAATTTTTGCAGCTTTCTAAGCCTTACTTTACCTGATATACGTTCATCGTCGATATAGATGCCCCCGCTATCGGGCGTAAGAAGACCCAGTAATATATCTGCGATAGTGGTCTTACCTGCCCCCGATCCGCCTATAAGTCCCACCATCGTATTCTTGGCGATATTGAGCGAGAGGCCGTCCAAAGAGCGACTAGTAGATGATTCGTAGGAAAAAACTACGCTTTTCAACTTTAGCGATTTCTCGTAAGCTATTTCTTTGGTGCTATCAGTTTGTGTATCGGAGGTCCTGCCATTAACGTATTCTGTGGACTCAATGACATCCCGGTAGAGCGCGTCAACGGCAGATTCGGCAAATTTCAAAATAGATAAACTGTTGTATATTGATTGCAGCGCGGGCATCAGCCGGTAGCCTGCAAAAGCGTAAACGGAAATCATCGGCAGCGCTTTCTCCAAGCTGCCTTTGTCCTGCATTAGATACAGAAGGAAGAACACCAGCGCACCAAAAACAAGCCCCTGCATAGCAAAGGATGGCATTTCGGCTATCGATTTCGCGCTTACATTGTTGGACGCCATGGTCTTCGAAGATGAGCGAAATTGTTCCGCGAATTGGTCCTCAAGCCCAAGAATTTTAACGTCTTTAATACCAGTAAATGCTTCATTAACCGTTTTGAAACGCTTCATGTTGGCAAGTCGTACCTTCTCTCCATTTGCTCTCATTTTCCTATTTACTAAAAGAAAAATCAGTGTGTAGCAGCCTCCGAGGATAACCCCGGAGCCAATAGCGAGAACGGGATCAAGAGCAATTAGCATTGCCAGAAGCAGTACAACTACAAAGCCTTGTGAAAATACGTTAAGGGTCGTAAACATTGCCTCGTGCACGACCCTGGACACTTCATTCAAAACCTTGGCTGCCAGTTCAGAGCTATGGTTATTAAGGTACCAGGAATAGGGCCGTTGAATATAGTCGGCGACAAGTCGGGTGCTTATAGAATAGTTCCTAAAAAAAGCAAAGTGTATCTGGACCATGAAGCCCAGCGCTTTAATAAGGATAGAGGTGACTAAAACCGTGAATACAGCAATACCCATGAAAAAGAGAAAATCATCAGTTTCGGTAAAACCAAAATAGTCATAGAAGAATCTCAGGATTTCATTACTTGTGACGAGATCAGGGTTTGAAAGAACGGCGATAAAAGGCAGGATTGAGGCTATGCCAAGAACTTCAATGCACGCGACAAATAGATTTAGTGTTAATACTGCGTAAGCCAGCTTTATTTCCCTTGGGGAGAGGATCTTCGTTAATTTCCTAGCTATTTCAATCATTTCGTATACTCGCGTGTTACTTTTTACGCTCTATGAATCCCGAGTTTTTCTCGAGATGTTTCGTAGGTCAGGGAGGTTCTGCAGCTCAGCCGCTAAAACCTTGCTAGCCACTAGAACGCAGTTTAGTGGCCTCAATATTAATCAACACCTGTGTTTCAGAAGAATAACAAGGCGCCGAAGAAAAGAGTGTGCTTTTCTTCCGGGCAGGGCCATGGATTTGTTGTAGCACCTTGCAGCCGCCGCTGGCTCGCCATTTAACCTGTATGCGTACCCAAGTCCGCAATATTTCATTGCCAGTGCTTCAAGCACTTGTGTGCTGTAGCTAGAGCCGGGTGGCTCTATCGCTGCGTGGGCTTCTAATACCGCGATATCTCCTGCTGTTTGCTTAATCGTGTAGCGTAGTGAGTCGCTATTGCCTTCATGAACGCCTAAAGTGGCATGAACTTTGTTCAGGAAATACAGCGGATATTGTCTTGCTAGCTTCAAGCCAAAATCAAAATCCTGGCATCGTCTAAATCTATGGTCCCATCCCCCAGTTGTTTCAAATGCTTTTTTACTGACAAGCATAGTGCTAGGGAAGACTGGGAAACCAGCAAGCAGGAGTGATAACCCCTGGCTCTGTTCTAGTCGGTAAAGTTCTTTGTATGCCGACGCAGCTGGCTTTTTCTTCCACTGAGCCTCCGCCCAGGGGAAAAAACTAGTGTTTCTTGGTAAATATTCGTATCCATCCGTTTTCTCTATGGCTCTATCAAGGTCGGCCAATAGAAAATCAACCTTCTCTTCGCTGGCAATATTGGCGAGGTCCTCTAGCTTAGTTTTTGGCCACCAGTCGTCGGCATCAAGATAGGCTATATAAGTACAGCTAGTCATTTGTGTACCCGCCTGTCTTGCTACAGCAGCCCCTTGGTTCGACTGTTTTTTGTACTTGAGTTGAGGGCCATATTGTTCAATGATGCTTTCAGTCTCATCGGTTGATCCGTCGTCTATAATGATTATCTCTTGCGAGGCTAGTGATTGGCCCATTACGCTATCGATAGCACGACATATTGTGGCCGCAGCGTTATACGCGGGTATAACTACAGCAAAAGTAAACTTTCGAGTTTCTTCCATGATTTCAGGGGGCCGCTGCATATTGATGTTTCACGTTTGAATTTCCCGTGTTTATTTTACTATTCCGATGCTTTTTAGAATTCGGCTAAATAATTTGTGGAAAAAATAACTTGCGTGATTGACTTCATCTATCTTGATTTTCTTGCCCTTTAGGGGCACAACGTACACGTCAGCTGATGCGCCCCCTAGCCACCAGGCTACTTCTGAGAACGTGCTGGCGTAGGATGCGATAATCATGCGATTTTTTGACAGTAAGTACATTTCGGCCATGGCGATTTGATAGGGGTTCAATGTTTTTCTCTCGTGAGGGGTAAGGTCATGGACTATAATTCTATCGCCATATCTGCTTTTGTACTTCTCTAGCTCCATTTCGGAGTCGCAAGCGAGGAAAAAGCTGCTATCCACGTATTTATCCATTTCGTCAAAATAATTTTTAATGGAATAGTTGTATGCTCTTTTGGGTGCATCTGCCCAGGACCTGATGTGCACGCTAATTGTATTGGGGCGAAATTTTGAGCCCGTCCGGTCGATCTGTCGTGCCACCTCGGGCGCTGGAGTTAACTCCAGAAATTTAGGCAATATCAATTCCCTGATAGCAGCAGGTATTCTGTTGTACTCAAAGTCAATTGTTCTTCCCTTATCTATAGGGTGGCCTTCATAGATTGCGAACCCTTCGGGAAGTAATTCTTCTGGGAAACCGGATAGACGCCAGTTATCAATGATTTCATGGGTGCCCGGGATGATTGATACGTGCCTGCCATCATCGACGAGCAGGGAACTGTAGTCACAGTCCATCGATAGATTTTTTGGCCAAAACAATTTGGCATCTCTGTCTTTTAGTTTTGCACTGACCAAACATTTAATTCTGTTTCCAAGCCCGTCTCCATTCGTTGAAACATACATTTGATTATTTTCGGGCACTGGGGCAGTCCTTTTTAGGGGCTATTGATGGTTTTATCTGCTTCATATACTCTCGCTACAGCTCGAGGTAAGTGGAATATTCATTGCCTGCGTACCATTTTTTAAAAGGTCAATAATCGCACTATTATATCCTTTAGTTCGTCGCCAGGCCTGCACTAAGTACCACTATCATTTCGCCACTATAAATCACAATCAATTCTTGGAAAAACGCAACAATTAGATTGGGTCAAATTACTATCCAGACCATATCATAAAAATAACCCTACCGCCCTAAAGTCCTATTTAGGGGGAACAACCAAGGCCCCGAAGACAGTCAATCAGGAAATTTGATATCACTCATTTAGGACTACTCATCGCGGCTAAAGCTTCAAGTTATACACTCACCGTCGCGCATATAGGCCCATAGATTTATACCTACCAACAGTAACACAAAGACAGCACATGTTAGATCGGTCCGAGGGATATCACAATACCGCCAACCGCCCCCTTAACCAATCCAAAAACATAAGGATGGCCCACAATTGATTGCTATAGTCCCTTTCGCCTGACTGATGCATATGCCAGTACTTTTCGATCAGCAAAGTATCAAAAACTTCTGAATCGGCATCGCTTAACAAAGCTTCTCCCCATTTCAGCAATGGGCCCCGCAACCAACTTGCGACGGGCACTGAAAAACCCATCTTGGGTCGCTCTATCATCTGCTCAGGGACATAGCGGTAGAGTACTTGCCGCAATAGCCACTTGTTTTTATTTTCACGGACTTTCATCGACAGTGGTACACGCCAGGCAAACTCCACTATTTTATGGTGCAACAAGGGTAACCGTGTCTCAAGACTAGAAGCCATGCTTGCACGGTCAACTTTCGTAAGGTTATCTCCCGGCAAATACGTCAGCTGATCCCAATACATGGCCCTATCAACAAATTCACTCAGCGCCACAGGAGGAGCTTTATCCAGCGCCGTCTCGGGAATATATACTACATTTCTCAGAGGAAAAAATGGCACTTGCCAATACGAAATAAGTAATTTATACGCTCCTACAATATCATTGCAGCGTAATAAGGCAGATAGTTTCTGAATTTTAAGCCCCACATTGTTTTGACGACTGCCCGCAGGACCAAAGACACTGTGCATGGCTCGATACACATTATCCCACCAATTAGAGGGGACCAACGTAAGTAGTTCAGCCAGCAGCCCCCTAACAGGTGACGGCAATACCCCGACCTTGTCCCAAGTACTTTCGGTCCAACCATAACGATTGTAACCTGCAAATAACTCATCACCTCCATCACCTGACAGACACACGGTTACATCCTGCCGAGCCATACGAGACACCAAGTAGGTCGGTATCTGCGATGAATCAGCTATAGGCTCATCGTATATGTTAGCCAGATGAGGCGCCAAGTCCAGGCAGTCACGACCATCAATATAGAGTTCTGTATGGTTAGTACCGAGGTGCTCGGAAATTCTTTTGGCGAACTCCGCCTCATTATATTCCGGGTCAGAGAAACCAATCGTAAACGTATTTACCGGCCGCCTGTTCACGTACTGCATCACAGCTGCCACCGTACTAGAGTCTACCCCCCCAGATATAAATGCACCGAGGGGGACATCCGTTATCGACTGCTGAGATATCACCTCCTGCAACAAGCTATCTAACTCATTAATAGCTTTATCAACACTCGTAAACGGCTGTTCAATACCCTCGGTCACCACCGAGTCAAGGTCCCAGAACAGCTTTGGGCTCACCAATCCCTTGTTCGGATAAGGTGAAAACCCCTCACTAGCAACCCTATATCCGGCAATACTTAAGCAAAGAAAGGAACCTGGGACCAACTTGTAAATATTCTTGTAAATACTTCGCGGCGCAGGAACATAACCGTAACTGAAGTAAGCGGCCAAAGCAGGCCGATCGATAAGCAAGCCTTGCCCCAGCGCTTCGATAGCCGACAATTCTGATGCAAATACAAATTGTTGCCCCACCCAGCCATAAAATAACGGCTTTTCCCCCATGCGATCCCGAGCAAGGCTAAGCGTTTTTTTTCTGGCGTCCCACAACGCAATGGCAAACATGCCCTGTAACTCGGCTAGTGCCTGCTCAAGCCCCCATTCCTGAACAGCCGCCAGTAACACTTCCGTATCAGAGCCGCCGATGAATTTATATCCCTTAGACACTAAACGCGACCGCAGTTCTTTGAAATTATAAATTTCGCCGTTGAATGTCACTTGATAGCGGTTATCGCCAGATGCCATTGGTTGATGCCCAGCCGCGGACAAGTCCAGAATCGCCAATCGCCGGTGACCAAACCCTATACCGCTGAGTTCATCCACCCAAACACCGTGACTGTCAGGCCCCCTGTGCATCAATTTTGAACTCATAGTTTCGACAATTTCCGCCAAACCACCGCTATTACAAGGCGCAACCAGACCAACTATTCCACACATATTTAACTATTCCACTCTCGCTGCTGACAGCCCAAGGTCGTCGATAACAAAATTTCCGCAGGTACCTATCGCCCAAAAGCATCACCAACAAATAGGACAATTACAGCGCACGCCTCCTACTCGAGGTAAAAACCGATAACTGGCTATCTATTCAAAGGCCTTATATACTCGAGCATTGAGTTGAGATACGGCACCAAGTTTGTACTAAACTCTTTCTTTTGGAACTACAATAACCCCCAATCAATCACCTCTTGCACAAAGTGTAGCGGTGACTTTTATTCACAAGCATTCAGTATAGACACAAACCAAAAACTCTAACACACATGACCGGTGAACCCCTACCTTGAACACCCCCACTCTACCCAAAAGCCTCCATATTATTGATACAACTGGGCCGGGAGGCGCCGAAACGTTATTTATTGATATAGCGGCACACCTGCTAAGCGAATCGGCCGAAGCGCTGGCACTCATTCGTGGCCCAGGCTGGGTAGAAGATACTCTTAAACAAAAAGACGTTCCCTACGTGCTACGAGACAGCAAAGGCTCGTTTAATATAGGCTACCTGCGCTTTCTCTGCTCACTTATTGCATCCAGAAAAATAGAGGTGATACACACCCACCTTTTTGGCTCAAGCATATACGGGTCTCTCGCAGGACTACTAACGGGCACACCTGTTATCTCGACATTCCATGGCTTGGTTGACATTAAGCCCGATGAACGACTTGTCAAAACCAAGCTTTATATTGTACGTAAAGCTGCCACCATTATTGCTGTTAGCAACGCCATCAAGGAAAACCTACACATCAATCACCAACTACGCAGGGATGACGTCACAATGATCCCTAACGGCATTGACTGTAAACAATTCAGTACAGAAAAACACCAAAAGCTAAGAGAAAAGTACTCAATACCCCCAAAAGCAATTATTCTTGGCGCACTAGGCAATATACGTCCCGCCAAAGATTATGCAACTGTAATTAGCGCAGTGAAAACACTTGCAGATGACAATATGGATGTGCACTTATTTATCGCCGGCGACCCTAAAAAGGAACTACTAGAACCCCTAACGGCACAAATTGCCGAGCTACAGCTAAAACAGCGCATACATTTTCTGGGTTTTATCAACAACGCGAACGAATTCCTCTCTGGCCTAGACATTTTTGTCTCATCTTCCTCGTCGGAGGGACAGCCACTATCAATATTTCAAGCGATGTCGAAAGCGCTCCCTATAGTCTCAACCAAATCGGGCGTTGAATCCTTTTTACAAGAAGGCGTAACAGCGTGGCTAGCACCTATTGAGTCTCCCGATGAACTGGCAAAACAATTAAAGGATGCAATTGAAAACCCTGAAGAACGAGTGTGTCGAGGTAGCAGAGGCCGCGAGGTTGCATTAGAACAATTCAATAGCGACATCATGTTGGACAGGTATAAAACGCTATACCGATCCTTAACGACCTAACACTGCCCCCCTCTTAATGCATCTCCCTTACCAGAAGCATCTCTAACCGGACTTAAAATAATTTTTTAATTCATAAAGTCCAGGTTTGATATCAGACAACCTGAAAACCTCGCTTTTCGCTGAACTAAAACAGGCTAAGCCAAATGTTACACACTCTCGCAATAACGACACCCAACCTACAGTTCGCCAGGTTTTAAACAACAAATATAACCGATCTAGGTCACCTAAAAACCATCGTAGCTTTACACCCACCTTATAATTTTCACCATTCACTGCGTCCTCTTTACCTGCTGACAACTCATCTAGCAGTAGTGCGGGGAAATTCACTCCCGCCTCAATAGCCAACTGCAACGACCCCCAAAAGCGGGCATTGACCTCCATTAAATAGATGCCTCGCTCTTTGGACTCCCTGTATTCAACCATCGCAACCCCCTCCCAACCAGAAGCATTAAGCAGCTTAGTCGTATAGTCCAACACCTCTTGCTGGGGGAGACGACTTTCTGAAAGTACACTAACCCCCCCTTCGGGCGGCTTTTCACGGAGACGATTATGTGCAAAATAGGCATACTGCTTGGACTGCCGGTATAGAGTAAAAATACCCACCCCCTTTCCCGGCACAAACTCCTGTAATAATGCAGGAAAATTGAAATCAGGGAAATTCCCCATCAAAGACTCCAGTTCATCCACGCTTTCAACCACTTTTACGGCAGTCCCCTGCCACTTATCGCCCACCAAAACTCGTGACCGAGCAGGCTTGAACACAACAGGGTAACCAATACTCTCGGCAGCAGAATGCATATCGCTTATGTTATCCACCACCACCGAACGGGGAACAGGCACGCCGATGGAGCTTGCCAGCTGAAATAACTTAACCTTGTTTGACAGGTCGTCTATTTTCTTAATATCAGCAAAAGGGATTTTAATATTCGGCCAAATACACCGGTTGCGAACAATAAGGTCTGTTGTGACCTCAGTCACCGGCAGTACCGCGTCAATTTCCAGCTCCAAAAAAGCCACTTTAGCCCACTCAACAAAACCCCGAGGAGCTTGATAAGGCGATGGGTAAACTACCGTTTCGAAGCAATACTTTGATACTCCCGCCAAGGTATTGGGTATTTCGTCAGCAGCTATGACTTCAAAGCCAGACTGACCTAAACTTCGAACACAGGCCAGCGCTGCCCGCTGGCAAGCATCTAAAACCAAAACTCGCATTATTAGCTATCTTCTTAAATTCATTAATGAGTTATTATAATACAATGGTTTAACATTGCCCTGTCACTGTGATTTTTCTATTTTGGCATAACTAACGAAATATATGACTATACGCTCAAAATTTGGCTCTAAAAAAGGCTTGTTGCAGTATTTTTTACACTTACTGAGATGGCGTTTTTACACCATTTACTATCCGGATATCCCTAATGAAATCCAACGGGTAGTTTTTATCTGTCACGGAAATATTTGCCGCAGCGCATTAGCAAAGGTAGTTGCAGATAAGTATAGCTTGAATGCTGAGTCCTACGGCCTTTACACCTCAAAGGGCAAACCTGCAGACATACGTATGCAGGCTACCGCCAACCAATATGGGTATTCGCTAGAACAACACAAAACTCAAACTATCGATACCTTCAAGCTGTTAGAGGGGGATTTGATTCTTGTAATGGACCTGAATCAATACCAAGCTATAAAAAGCCTGTACGGCAATCATGCCCCAGTCAGCTTATTAGGCCTATGGGCCTCATCATCCAGAGCTTATTTACATGACCCCTATTGCTGCAGTGAAGCTTATTTTGACACTTGCTGCCGGCTGATCGAAGATGCTGTTGTTAACCTAAACCACGTGATTAAGCAGAAACTCTAAGCGACCTTTTTATGCTAACGACCCAGCACTTAAAAAACGCCGTTAGGGCGCCTTTGGAAGAACTATCGGCCCGCCTTGGCCCTCATAAATACCGTGTTCAGCCCAAACTATGGACGCTAATGTATCATCGGATTTTACCTAAGTCTGATCCGCGATACGCTATCGAAGAACCCGGGATGATTGTTGAGCCCGAAACTTTTAGGCTACATCTTCAACTGCTTAAACGTTTTTTTACCATTTTTCCACTTGCTGAATGGATTAGTCGACAACAGCAAGGCAAGCCATTGCCACACAATGCGTGCTGCATAACATTTGACGATGGGTGGGCTGACAATTACGAGTACGCCATGCCCATTATTGAGAGCGAACAGGTACCTATTACTCTTTTTGTGGTATCTGACCTTGTTGATACAACTAAACAATTTTGGCCTAATCAAATTAACAAGTTATGCTCCAATACTAACAAATCACTTTTACTTGAACATAAGTGGCTAGCCGATTGCACTACTGCAATTTCGGGAGATATGTTCAGTCGTGAAGAAATATCCCACATCATCCATCAACTAAAACACTACTCCGATGATTACATACACAATAAGCTGGCAGAACTCACGGACCAGCTAGGGACAAACAACCTCGAAAAGTCCCTAATCGGCTGGGCGCAATTAAGAAAGATGGTCAATAGTGGTTTGGTTGATATTGGTTCCCACACCTGCAACCACTTTCGACTACAAAACACCCTTGATAAAAAACTCATTACACGTGAAATTGTCGACAGTAAGGCCAGACTCAAGGAAGAATTGAGTACTTCCATCGATTTATTCTGTTACCCCAATGGTGATACCTGCCCGCTTGCGACTGAGCTTGTTAGAAAACACTACAAAGGTGCTGTCACCACTCAAAGAGGCATCAACAACACATCGAATGCCAACCCTCATTTACTAAAGAGAATCGGCATACATCAAGACACCAGCAATACGTCTATCAAATTTCAGGCACGATTATCGAATTGGTTTTGAGTATATTCCACTCGTTGTTGGTCGCTGTAGCCTTGAGGGATTCTTTTATTATCGCCGTAAGCTTGAAACTCACCCTATAGTAGTGCGGATATTTGCCAATAGACATTATTAGGGCTATTTCTCCGCGGTCAATCTGCTCAATAAGACTAGGTGCTCGCCTTGCTGATTGAGGTCCTCAAGTAGCTTGACACAATTAACTGACCCGCACTCTGTTGATAACGTTACTAAAGACGCCACTGAGCCCCCTCTTAATAATGCAGGCAACTGTAGTGCTTTGGCCATTAATGGCGAAGCCGTATAATACCCAGCCACTCGATACCCCCACCAAACTATCCGGCCATCTCCTGGCGTTTTAACAATCGCCTGGTTCAATGCCTGTCCTTCCCTCAATACGACCGGTGACTGACTATCAATAAATCGCTCATCAGCCAGTACGTTGCGATAATATATAAGCTCTTTACCTTGTCGCTGCTCTAAGTAGGTTAGTAATGTCAGTTCGTATTGACGTCCGCTAGTTATCACATTGGTGGATTGGGCGCTGTCATAGCCTTTATAACCCGCAAGCCAAACATTAGATTCAGGAGTAATATCTACAAAGCTGAACCCCGAAAATGAAACATTCAAATCACTTTGCAGAACACTTGCCGACGTCTGGTACCGCCCCCACAATGGTGCGGCTATCAACACAGCAGTCACCAACGTAATTGATAGCAACTGCACCCTATTCACCATGCCCTGCTTCTTTTCTGGCTCGCTCTCAGCTTCCAATGCGGGCTCTGCAACCTGTGGCGAATTATTAACCAAAGCTGTACTGACTACAAAAAAGCCGATTAAAAACACGCAATAAACACCCCAACCAAAAAAGCCGTGATTGTACACCAGGTCGTTTTGCATTTCTGAGTAATGGCCTACAAGTACCAAAATAAACACCCGAACCCAGTTCCCCACCAGAGCAATAGCAATAGCAATAGCGATGATTACCAACCTGCGCTGCAATGAAACAACTGACGTGTATGAAAAATAGGTGCCAACAACGAGCGATACCAATAAATAATTCAGGCCCGAGCAACCCCCCGCCACTTCCAATACTCCGGAGGGCAACGATATTCTATAGCCATCAATAAGGGCTGGAATAGACAGGTACTCCAACCCATATTGCACCACGTTAACTGTTACTTGGCGAAGAGGGTCGATTAAAAAGCCCCACAGAGGAATAACCAAATACAAAAATGAAATAGCGGGCAAGCACTTAATAACTAGCTCTCGACCAAATACCGCCAACAACCATGCCCCCACTATCGCAGGGAACATCAATTGTTGGACCAACTGCACTTGCACTGCAAAACCCGCAAACCATACTGCGGATACAAGCAACGCCAACAGCAGGGCACTGTAGGAAAACGACGATTCAGCCTTGTTTTTCAGCAACTGTCCGGCAATGCCATACCCTGACATCGCAGCCACCATATAGCCATGGGAATAAGCCTCATTAAATGCTGTCCAGCGCAGGTGTAATGGTACCAACATGGGCCAGTAGGTAGCTAGAATAGCGGCTATTGAAAGCAATGATACCGCAAGAGTCAGTTTGTTTACTTTAAAAAGTTGATTAATATCCATGTTCATCAATTTGAAGGAATTGAGTTATAATAGGCACTAACAAATATTGGGGCCCCGTCATTAGGCTCCCGTGCTAGACTGAAAGATTTATTTTCAATAGGCAGCAAGCAGATTTTATTATGGGAAACAGCAAAAATAGTATCGACAATATAACAACTGCCTCATATGTTAGCGGAAATAACAGCCAAGCTGAAAAACCAACGGCGTCAACCGATGGCTCTGTGCACGCAATGACTGTCGACGTTGAAGACTACTATCATGTATCCGCATTTGAAAGTGTTATTTCGCCCAATAACTGGGATAAATGGCCCTCCCGGGTCGTTCACAATACTGAACGCCTATTAACACTATTTGATCAGGCCAATGTTAAAGCAACCTTTTTTGTTTTAGGCTGGGTTGCAGAGCGAAACCCTGAATTGATAAAGGCGATTCATGCCCAAGGGCACGAAATTGCCTCTCACGGTTACAGCCATCAGCTTATATATAAACAATCACCTGAGGTTTTTCGTGAAGAAACGGCAAAATCGAAGGCCATACTAGAAAACTTGGTGCAGCAACCGGTCACTGGCTACCGCGCAGCCAGCTATTCCATCACAGCAAAATCGCTTTGGGCCCTCGATATTTTGGTGGAGCTGGGATTTACCTGGGATTCCAGTATTTTTCCGGTTCATCACGACCGCTATGGCATTACTGCCAGCCCGCGCAGCCCCTATAACATTATCACCAACGATGGCGGCGCTATTACTGAGTTTCCACTAACTACTGCACGGCTGTTTGGTCAAACCATTCCCGCTGCTGGCGGCGGTTACTTCCGCCAATACCCCTATGCGTTAAGCCGATGGCTGTTCAGTAAAGCCGCTAACTCTAGCGGTGAATCGCAGATATTCTACTTACACCCTTGGGAGATTGACCCCGGACAGCCGAAAATTCCGGGAGCCAGCTGGTTTTCTCGATTTAGGCATTACACCAATTTGGGGCGCTGCGAAGCCCGCCTAGAGCAGTTATTACAAGATTTTACTTTTTCAACGGTGTCGCAGTGCCTTAGCGCAAGCACACAATCTACCACCATAGGCATTAAGCAGCTGGGCAATGGATACTAAGTTACTTTTACAATCCCCCCAAAAAGCCATTGAGGCACATTGGGGGGATATTGATAGCTGTAGATCTGCGGAGGAAATTTTCTCCCTCGTCGAGCGTATCAACACCACTATAGTAGAAATAAAATCGACAAAAACCCGGAAACAGTTATGCGCAAGAGCCTTTAAAAGCGCCAACGGCAATGCCGATGCTATTGCGTCGTTAAAAATACAAATGCAGGGCATCAGCAAAAAACTCGATCAACTAAACTCGCAACGCAAACAACTGGAACAGTTGCTGGGTACATTCTTTAGTGAGGCCGCAAACGAAGTAGTAAAGACTCAGCCCCTTTCTCTTTTGCCCAACCAGTTTGACTCCGCTACTGTCAAAGAAGGCTGCGATTCAGGGCATATTATTTATGTTGAATGGGGCGATAAACTACCCCAGCAATGGGATACCTATGTTTCTGAACACCCCAACGCATCGTTGTATCACCGCTATCATTGGCGTGCAGTTATTACTCAATCATTTGGCCACCAAAGCCACTATTTCGCAGCTTTGGACGAGCAACAAGCTATCGTTGGCATTCTCCCCACAACTAGACTAACAAGCCGACTATTTGGTGACTTTGCCATATCATTGCCATATTTCAACTATGGAGGTGTACTAGCGAACAATACAAGCACAGCTCAAGGCCTTATAGACTTCTCTGCACAATACTACCAAAAACTAGGTGTTAGCCATTTAGAAGTGCGCAGCACAAACGCCCAGCTGTGCTCTTGGCCCACCACCACCGATAAAGTCTCAATGATTCGCATTCTTCCCGACAGCACAGAGCAGCTGGGTCGTGAAGTGGGCGCCAAGATACGTTCACAAATAAAAAGGGCAAAACGAGAACAGCCTGAAGTGCTGACTGGAGGCCTAGACCTACTAGATCAGTTCTATCGTGTGTTTTCCGTTAATATGCGCGACTTGGGGACACCTGTTTACAGTAAGTCGTTCTTTGCTAATATTTTGAAGCAGTGGCCCGCGGCCGCGAGCATCGTTGTTATCCGCATAAAAAACCGGCCGGTGGCGGCTGCCATGCTGCTTGGGGAAGGCGAGATGCTAGAAATACCTTGGGCATCTACGTTAAAACAGGTAAACCCTATGAGTATTAATATGCTGCTTTACTGGGAAGTATTGTCATTTGCGATTGAGCGTGGCTTTACGTTTTTTGACTTTGGTCGCTCAACGAAAGATGCCAATACCTATCGATTTAAAAAACAGTGGGGGGCCGAACCGATACAGCACCACTGGTACTACTGGCTTAACGAGGGCTCTCAGCGTCCCAACTTAAAACCCGATAACCCCAAATATTCCTTTGCTATAAAAGCCTGGAAATTGTTGCCCATAAGAATTGCCAATATCTTAGGGCCTCTGGTAGTGAAAAACTTGCCGTAAACTATTAGCAGACCGCTACCAACCTACAGACTGTTTCAGAACTCAGGACTCTTCCGCTATCCCGGCAATGTGCCGGGATAGCGGGCAACTTCCCATCTTATTTATGCAGTACAAAATTGAATTCCCAGACAGAATATTACAGGGACATAATCTAGGCATCAGGTAACTATAGCGACGAGATGTTTACAAAAGCGGCCCCCTCTATTCACTGGGTAAACTTTAGCTCAGCTTGCGAGTGTGTAGGATAGATATTGGACCTCGGCTCAACGCGTTATAGAAATGAATAGGTCAATGTCAAACCAACAACAAAGTCTTCATAATCCGCGCCCATTTGCGAGTAATTAGCTTCTTCGCTACGAACAGATGCACGAACAGAAAAATCGCGACTCATTTGATGGGAAACACTTAGCTGAACAAATGTTCGGTCATAGTCAAACTCATTGACTTCGTCACTTGGAAAGGTAAAATCGCTATAAGTAGCCTCAAAAGAAACTTTAGTTAATCGGGAATAGTCATAGCTTAAGCCAAACTTTGCACTTATTTCTTCGCTATCACTAGGCGCTGTTTCATAGTCTTCTTCTTCATACCAGAAAGAAACATCAATACTACAAGCTTCGCAGAAAACGTCAGCACTCCAGGAAACTCTCACTGTGGTTAATTCGTAGATATCAACAGAGCCAGAAGTACTTTGAAAACTAGAGAACTGATCCGAGCCGCCATTGTTATTGCCCTGGGAGCTATCGGTTAATTCCCGCCCTAGATTTAAGCGCCAATTTGAAGCGCCATCGGAAAAATTAAAGTCCGCGTTCAAAAAACCACCGCCAACATTCTCAGCAAGATTTCGATTGGTCTCGTTGTAACCAATACTAATCGAATATTGCAACTTCGACAGGCTGGCAGTGTAGCTTACATATGCTTGATAGGAATCGTAGTCTAACCCCGCACGGCCCAAATCCACCTCAGAGTAATTGACTTGTGCGCTAAGCACGTCAACTTTAGATCGAAGGCTAGACCACTTTATACTTGCACCACTGCGGTTAGAGTCTCCCTCGCTTTCTTCATAACTTATATCACTGTAGTTCACGCTTAAACTAAGTTCAGAGGCCGACGAGGGTCGCAATATCCATTCGGGAGCAAAGGTAGTAATCGTTCGATTCTGGCGATTGTCGGCCACATCGAGTGCGGTTTTGTCATTCACTATGTTTCGAGTGCTACTGTCCAGACGGAAAAAAAGTGATCCTTCAATAGGCTCGTAAACAAAGCTTAGGGCTCCATCAATTTCGGTATTACTCTCTTGCGTTTCTTTATCGTAGCGGTTTTTCGCCACACTGTAATCCAGCGTAGATTGAAATTGTTGAGTTTCGTGTGACAGACCAATATTTATGCCAACTCTTTGCTCGGTATCCGAAACTTCATCACTCCCAGCCTTTGTCCCGTTGTCGGAATAATTCATACCAAGGCTAACATCTAATGATGACTCAAGGGCATAGCCCGGCACTGCAAAAGAAAGCAGGCATAAAATCACTGCAATGTTCTTTATTATATTCATACTCTAATCCTGGATATGGGGTGTGCTGAGGATGCCAATTTTGGCTATTCATTATTAAACACCAAACCCGAAAAACGCTCTTTGCCAACGGCATCTACCCCCGAGAGAATCTGCTCGGGGGTAACCTTACCAAAGGGAACTACCAACACCGCCATATCGACCATCGGCGCCAATATTCTCGCCACTGACGATTCGCTAACAGGGGGCACATCCAAAATAATGAAGCGGTCGGGGTAGCGTAGCTTTAAATCTTTAACAAACTCTGCCATACGCGGCGATGCTAACGCCTCTACCGAACGTTCGTTTTTCACCCCAGCGGGCACTACCCGTAAGCGGGGGATACCCGATGAATAAATAATGTCCTTTATTTGCAGCGCAGGGTTTTCCAAATACTCCATTAAGCCGTGTTCAGGGGCTTCGTGCAATAATTGCTCGGCATAGGAGTCGTCAACATTGCAGTCGATATACACCGCTGTTTTGCGCTCATCAATAGCTATTGATGCCGCCATATTCACCGAGACAAAACTGGACCCGCCACCCTGGCTTAAGGTACTGACTAGCAATGAAAAATTGTCTTTACCCGCTTTGGCCAACAATTTTGTTCGCAGGTCGCGAAAGGCCGTTAGCACTTCACGCTGACGCATGCCCGGGTAGATAATCTTTTGTACCGCCAACTCTTCTTGAGTTTTAAGCGAGAATTCGGCCATATCTCCAATAGTTGCTTGCTCAGCGTTTTTATTTTCCCCAGGCGATATAGAATGCTCATCAGCCATTAGATTATCCCCCTCAAAACCGCTACAACTCCTGCGGTATACACTCCTACCGCCATGATGAATAAAAAGCTTAACACCGCTATATCTTTCCGCATTACACGCTTGCTAATCGGTGAGTTGATATGAGGGATAACAATAAGTAATTCAATATCTGCCGGTAGTTTTTGCACCAGCAACGAGGGCGATCGCACCCGCGGATCTACTAACACATACAAAATAATAAGGCCTAAACTTGCCAATACGCCCGCAACTGGCCCCGCCATGGCAAAGTACTCAAAACGTAGACCCGTGGGCTGTAGCGGAAATACTGCCGGCTCTTGAATTTTGTAACTAACCCCCTGACCCTCAACATCCAGCGTCATCGACAGGCGCGCCTTTTCCTTGCG
>Ga0105356_10001158_pt1 | contig 26059 bp, 28 predicted proteins | sample GOMGulsemesocosm_3_FD_83502 | JGI IMG/M metagenome (GOLD analysis project Ga0105356, IMG submission 83502) | Methane-oxidizing microbial communities from mesocosms in the Gulf of Mexico - GOM9D Gulf of Mexico | ecosystem: Environmental > Aquatic > Marine > Cold seeps | place: Gulf of Mexico... | reverse complement strand
TTTTTCTTGGCTACCTTCTTCTTAGTCGCTTTTTTCTTTGTTACTTTCTTGGCTACCTTCTTTTTAGCTGCTTTCTTCTTTGTAGCCTTTTTAGCGACGGCCTTTTTCTTGGCTACCTTCTTTTTAGCTACTTTCTTCTTAGTAGCTTTTTTGGCTACTGCCTTTTTCTTGGTTGTTGCTTTTTTCGTGACTACCTTCTTTGTTGCTTTTTTCTTCGTGGCAGCCCGTTTAATTGCGGCCTTCTTTTTGGTTGTTGCCTTTTTAGCAGCAGCTTTTTTAACAGCCATAGTTTCCCCTCCGGAGGATTTTTTTATGGATCCGTTAATGAGTATAAACAACTATCTGAAAAATTCTAGTAAATCAACAGTTAAAGCAAGAGGATGCAAAACAAAGTTAAAGGCGTTTAAAGCAGTTGGGTGAAGATGGGTGCTTGATTAGCGGGCTTTGGTGACTGTATGTAATGCGACATCCCAGGCTTGCGGTAGGCAGTCGTTAACCTCTTGTTCGGGGTGGGCAACACCTACGCGTATAGGCCGGGTCTTGTCTTTTACGCTGTACAAGTAGCGGTCGTAGTATCCGCCGCCCATGCCGATGCGTTGTCCCTGTTTATCAAAGGCGACCAGAGGTAAGTAGATGACATCTAATAAACTGATTTCGATACTGCTGGATGCTGCAGAGGGTTCTAATATGCCGAAACGATTTTTAACTAAGCTACTTTGTTCTGTGTAGTGAGTAAAAACAATTTCTTGGCCAACAATACGTGGTAGGTAGATGTATTTACCGTCTTGCAGGGCTTGTTGAATAAGCTGTTGCAGGTCAACTTCTTTGCCGACTGATAAATATGCGGCTATGTGTTGTGCTTGGAGGTAAGTATTGCTAGCAGTGATTTGTTCGCAGGCGGATTGTGATGCGGCACGGTGTTGTTCAGTCGATAGATTGTTGCGAATATTAAGGCAGTACTGGCGAATGTCAGACTGGTTGTTGAAGGGGGGGAATTGCTTGTCTTGCATGACTAGCCTTGCGGCAAATAAAAGTAAGGGTGCAACCACTAATGCCGTGGTAGGTCTGCGTCCCTTGAACCAAAAGTTCAAGGTGGGAGCAGCTAAATAGACTTTAGGTTTCCCGCCGTGGCAGGCATACACACCGCATATTTAACACGCTCCCGGGAGCAGTTAATAGGCTCAAGGGGTATTACAGATACTCACAAGCAATGTAGAAGCACCCAGTGATTTCATCTTACTCTGGAAGGGTTTTTTCGCCAAGCAGAATAGACGACAGAATAAATTTTTAGGCAGATGTTGGAGTGGTCAGTTGCTCTAGTGCACCACTGATTTGCTCGCTTAGATCATCTAAACCAGAGGATAGTGCTTCGTAATCCCCCGCTTTGTTTTGGCTGGCCAAGTGTTCGCGGGTAATGTTGAGTGCGGCAAGTACGGCAATGCGGTCGGCACCCACTACGCCACTGTCACGCACTTCTTTCATTTTATCATTCAAGTAATCAGCGGAGGCCAGCAGTGCGTTTTTCTCACTAGGTGGGCAGCCGATGGGAAATTCTTTATCAAGGATTTTTATGGTTACTGCAACTTGCTTGCTCATTCGTCATCTTCCTGGGGGCTTGCTGGGCTGCTTGTATTTGGATCTTCCATGGCTTTCAGGCGGTTGATCATGCCCTCTACCCTATTGCGAGCCAGGTCATTTTTTTCAATTAAGCCGGCGCGCTCAGAAATAAGCTGGCCCTGCTGCTGGCGCAGTGAGCGGTTTTCATCCTTTAGCTGAGTACAAGCTTGGATAAGGCTTTCTAGCTGACTGTGTAAGTCGGCTAGGCGGGGGTGCTCAGGTTTTTTTGCGTCGAATAAATCCATAGTGCAATAGTAGGCCTGCGGCCAGCAGCGGTCAATATCATTGTATATAGATAGCCCGAATAGCATTTATACCCGCGTGCTGCAGTGGTAGGATTCGTCTATGAATGATTATGACTTATTAGATGACTGCCTAGCGGCACTAAATGCCGATGTGAATGCGGCAGAAACCCATGGCAGTCTGTGCGGTGTGCTGTGTGCGGTAGGCGAAATTAGCGAAGAAGACTGGCTGAAAATGGCTATTGGTGACGGCGGCGGAGAGCTGGTTGTACCTAGTGCTTCAGAAAAAAAGGTCTTGCTAGATGTGGTCGAGAAAACATTGACTGACTTAAATGACGGTAATCTGTCATTTCAGCTGATTTTGCCCGATGACGAAGCCGACCTAGAAGACCAAGTTATGGCGTTGGGCGACTGGTGTCGAGGCTTTATGTTTGGTTTGAGTCACGGCGGCATTCAAGAACTGAATAAGTTGCCCGGTGATGCCTCTGAGGTGGTGGCGGACTTCTTAGAGATCTCACAAATTGGCGTAGACGGCATGGATCGCGAAGAGGCCGAAGCTCAGTTGCTTGAGTTAAGCGAGTATGTACGAGTGGGGGTGGTTCTGGTTAATGAAGAGCTACAGCCATTGAAAAAGACGCCGAAAGATACGGCGCACTAGGAAGCTATCATGCAGCAATCAGAATTTGCCCGCCGCCGTCGACACTTAATGCGCAGTATGGGGCCGGGTTCGGTCGCCATCATTCCCTCTGCGACTGAGCATATTCGCAATCGAGATGTCTATCACGATTTTCGCCAGGACAGTGATTTTCGCTATTTAACCGGTTTTAACGAACCTGAGTCTGTAGCGGTGTTTATTCCGGGGCGCAAGCTGGGCGAGTACATTTTATTCTGCCGTGAAAAAGACCCTGCCAAAGAGATTTGGGATGGTCTGCGCGCAGGCCAAGAGGGTGCTGTAGAGCAATATGGCGCAGACGATTCTTTTCCCATTGCCGACATAGACGACATCTTGCCTGGCTTGATGGAAAACCGTGAGCGCGTTTTTTATACCATGGGCCGAATTCCTGATTTTGATAAGACCATGATGGAGTGGTTGAACCGAGTGCGCGGACAGGCGCGCATGGGTATTGCGGCGCCTAGTGAGTTCATTGATCTAGATCACCAGCTACACGACTACCGCTTGTATAAAAGCCGCGCTGAAATCAGCGCCATGCGCAAAGCGGCCAAGGTGTCTGCAATGGCGCATAAACGTGCCATGCGTGCCTGCCAGCCCGGTATGTACGAGTATCAGGTCGAAGCTGAAATACTGTATGAATTTAACAAGGCGGGTATGGGCACGGCCTACCCTTCCATTGTGGGCGGCGGCAAAAATGGCTGCATCCTGCACTACATCGATAATGCGGATAAGCTGCAAGCAGGTGATTTGCTGCTGATTGATGCCGGCTCTGAGCATGAGGGCTATGCTGCGGATATTACCCGCACCTTCCCTGTAAGCGGAACGTTTAGTGAGCCTCAGCGTGAACTTTATGAGGTCACGCTGGAAGCACAGTTGGCTGCGATAGAAAAAACCGTACCGGGCAATCACTGGGACGAGCCGCATATGGCCGCAGTGGAAGTGTTAACCCATGGCTTGAAAGATCTAGGTTTGCTGAAAGGCTCCGTTAATAAACTAATTAAAGATAAGGCTTATAGTCGTTTTTATATGCACCGCACCGGCCACTGGCTGGGTATGGATGTACACGATGTGGGCGATTATAAAATTGAAAACGAATGGCGCTTGCTGGAACCAAATATGGTCACCACAGTAGAGCCCGGCTTGTATGTTCAAGCCGCAAAAGATGTACCCAAGCGCTTCCACAATATAGGTATACGCATAGAAGACGATGTCTTGATTACCAAGGATGGCAATGACGTTTTGAGTAAAGGTGTGCCCAAGGACGTGGCTAGTATCGAAGCACTAGTTGGCAGCGGCATCTAGGTATGCAGCAATACGATATTGTTATTGTCGGCGGCGGCATGGTGGGGGCGACTTTAGCCTGCGCCCTAGCAAAGCTGCCCTATCAGGTTGCGGTGCTAGAGGCTTTTGATTTTTCCAGCACAGGCCCAACGCAGCCGAGCTTTGATGACCGCAGTGTCGCCTTGTCCTATGGCTCACGTTTACTAATGCAAGATATGGGGCTGTGGGAGCATGTTCAAGAGCACGCCCAAGGCATTAGCGAAATTCAAATATCTGAGCGCAAGCGTCTAGGCCTAACCCGCATGCAGGCCAAGGAAGAGGGGGTTGACGCTCTGGGCTTTGTATTAGAAAACCGCAGTCTCGGGGCGGTGTTTCAGCAGCAGATTAGCGATGCGGATAGGTTGCAGTGGATAGCACCCGCCAAAGTCACGGCAGTAACTACTCGTGCAGATGGTGTACAGCTAGGCTATGAACAACAGGGGCAGCAGCAAGAGCTGCAGACTAAGCTGTTGATTGCAGCTGATGGTGCCAACTCATTCGTACGCGGCTGCTTGGATATTGAGGCACATACGACGGACTATGGCCTCAGCGCCATCATTGCTAATGTGCAAACCCAACTGCCCCACAAGGGTGTGGCCTATGAACGTTTTACACCCACGGGTCCTTTAGCTTTTTTGCCGCTGCAGCCGTTCAAGCGTCATTCGCGTTGCTCGGTGGTGATGACTGTTAAGCATGATGAAGTAGATGACTTGATGGGGATGGGTGAGGCGGCTTTTCTAAAAGACTTGCAAGCGCGCTTTGGCCAGCGTCTGGGGCGCTTAGAAAAAGTGGGTCAGCGTGCGGCCTATCCTGTCGCCTTAGTACAAGCGGAAAAATGCAGCGCGCCCCATAGTTTGATCATAGGTAATGCTGCGCAAAGCTTGAACCCTGTGGCGGGACAGGGTTTTAATTTGGCCCTGCGCGATGTCGCGGCGCTACTAGAAGTATTGCAGGGTGAAGAGAGTCTGGGCAGTTCTGGGTTTATTCTCGCTTATAAGGCCAGCCGAGAAAAAGATCGAGATAATACCATTCGCTTTACCGATAGCTTGGTGAAGGTGTTTGCAAATACACTCACGCCACTAGCGCATTTGCGCGCCGGCAGTCTGATGATGACGGATCTTGTAGGGCCCCTGCGCCAGCGCTTTGTGCGTCAGGGTATGGGTTTGAATTCCCAGCGCCGGATTAAGGGCGGTGTCAAATGAACATGCATTACGACACTGTTGTGGTTGGCGCTGGAGCAGTAGGTTGTTCCTTTGCCCTAGGCTTGGCGCAGCAGGGCCGAGAAGTATTGTTAGTCGAGGCCGCACAGAGCGTGCCTAGCTTCAGTGCTGAAAGTGCTTATGACCTGCGTGTATTTGCCATCAGCCAAGCCTCAGAGCAGTGGCTGGACTATTTAGGAGTGTGGAAAGATATTGTGGCCAAGCGGGCCTGCGCCTATACCGATATGCAGGTTTGGGACGCGGGGGGCGAGGGTGATATCCACTTTGACTGCCAAGATATTGATCGCAACCATCTTGGCCACATCATCGAGAATGCCGTCATCGTAAACAGCTTACAAGAAGCGGCTCAGCAGCATATCCGCATAGACTTTCGGTTGGGCGAAAAAGTGCTGGATGTACAGTTTGCCGAGGAACCAGGGCAGTCGTCTCAGTTGACACTAAAAGGTCTCGGCATCGTCACTGCAGATTTATTGGTCGCGGCAGATGGTGCGCGTTCCCAATTGCGTGAATTAGCGGGGATTAATGTCTCGGGGGCGAGCTACCAGCAGCAGGGCATTGTTGCGGTAGTCAAAACACAATCACCTCACCAGCAAACTTGCTGGCAGCGCTTTACAGCGACAGGGCCGATCGCCTTTTTACCCTTGGGTGAAGGTAGTTGTTCTATAGTTTGGTCTGCGGATCAGGCGCGTGCGGAAGAATTGCTGGCTCTAGATGAACAGGCTTTTGCGGATGAGCTGGCCAAGGCGGTTGAATATCGCTTGGGTGATATTCAGGTGCTGAGTAAGCGAGCAGCTTTTCCCTTAAGCCACCAGCATGCGAATGAATACGTACGTCCCGGCCTAGCTTTGCTGGGGGATGCGGCGCACGTGATCCACCCCTTGGCCGGCCAAGGAGTCAACCTAGGTCTATTCGACGCGGCCACCTTGCTGGAAGAGTTGAATACCGGCAAGGCGTTGTCCTCGCTAGCGCCCTTGCGCCGCTATGAGCGTCGCCGCCGTCATGCCAATCAGCTGACTGAAAGTGGTATGACAGTCCTGCACCACTTGTTTAAGTCTGATAGTGCCACACTCAAGCAATGGCGCAATCGTGGTATGTCTTTGGCGGGGGATATTGCCCCCCTGCGCCGTCAGTTGGCACTGCGTGCGGCGGGTCTTGAGGGGGATGTGCCTAGACTGCTACAAGCGAGGAAGTAAAACTAGCTCGCAGTTTTGCCAATAAGTTTTTAGCGATGGCGTGCAATGCCTAGTACTACACTTTTGTTGTGTGAGCTGCGCTGGTATAGTCCGCCTCTTGGCGCAAGCCATCTATGGGAGAGTGTCTCGTTCAGTGGGAAAGCCATGTCGAATTGAGACCGCCGAAGGCGCAACCGCCCGGAAACGCTCAGGCAACCGGACCGTAGATAGCGACGGGGCATATGCCCAGGTCACGCCAGTTCTGGAGAGTAGTCACCACAGTGGCTCACCGAAGGGGACGAGGCCCGGTTTAATGCCGGGCTTTTAATCTCTCAGGTACAGCGGACAGAAGGGCTTCAAAGATACTCTAGAGTGTCTATTTACGCGATTACTGCGTTGTGAAGCTTTCTGTGCTGCTCGAAATCTCCGCGCTTTGTTCTCACGCAAATAATTTCACTCTATATGCACTTTGACTTTTTTGTCTTATGACGGCGCTTGCTTGTGAAAAGCGGGGCCAAACAATTGGAGCAGATTATGGCGCGCACGCCTTTGTACGATACCCATGTTGAAATGGGTGCCAAGATGGTTGATTTTGCTGGTTGGGATATGCCCATTCAGTATGTAGGCCTTATGGATGAGCATCATCAGGTTCGCCAAGACGCGGGCATGTTTGATGTGTCACATATGACTACCGTTGATCTAAATGGAGCGCGTACCCGTGAGTTTCTATCCAAGCTAGTCGCCAACGATATTGCCAAGGTGACGACTGCGGGTAAGGCGCTGTATACCACTATGCTAAACGAGCAGGGCGGAGTGATTGACGACTTGATCATCTACTTTATGACGGAAGACTGGTTCCGTTTGGTGGTCAACGCTGGTACACGAGAAAAGGATTTGGCGTGGATATCTAAGCAAGCAGAAGCTTTTGACGTGACAGTAACGGAGCGTAGCGAATTCGCTATGATTGCTGTGCAGGGCCCAAATGCGATAGCCAAGGCGCTGCAAGTGCTACCGAATGAAATTGAAGAGCAGGTTAAAGCCTTAAGTCGTTTTGAAGCGGCCGAACTAGCCGAGTTCTTTATCGCTCGCACCGGCTATACCGGTGAAGACGGCCTAGAAATTTTATTGCCCGCAGCTGCCGCAGCAGATTTCTGGAAGGCTTTGAAGCTGGTTGGCGTAGAGCCTATTGGTCTAGGGGCGCGTGACACCTTGCGCTTAGAAGCGGGCATGAACCTTTATGGCAACGACATGACCGAAGAGACTAGCCCGCTGATTTCAGGTCTAGGCTGGACAGTTGCCATGAAAGGCGAGCGCGACTTTATTGGTCGTGACGCCCTTGCTGCGCAAAAAGCAGACGGCGTAAAGCAAAGGCTAACCGGCGTTATCTTGGAAGGCCGTGGCATAATGCGCGGACACCAAAAAGTATTCCAAAATGACCGTGAGGTAGGCGAGCTTACTTCCGGTGGTTTTTCACCTACACTCAAGCAGTCTATTGGCTTTGCCCGTATTGATAAGGCAGTAGAAGGTGCAGTAGAAATTGAAATTCGCAATAAGCGTATAGCGGCAAAACTGGTTAAATACCCTTTTGTCCGCGACGGCCAGCCCTGCGTTTAAAAATTCAATGCCGAGGGTGTTAGCTAAGCCTTCGGTACTACCATTCATCTAAATAAAAACCGGAGATTAAAAATGAGCAATCTACCTACAGAACTAAAATACGCCGCTTCTCACGAGTGGGTCCGTCAAGAAGAAGGTGATGTTTACGTTGTTGGTATCACTGACCACGCCCAAGAAGCCCTAGGCGATATCGTCTTTGTTGAGCCCTCAGAAGTGGGTGACGAGCTAGAAGCGGGCGACGGCGCATCGGTTGTTGAGTCTGTGAAGGCGGCTTCTGATATATACGCACCGGTTGGCGGCGAGATTGTAGCCTTCAATGAAGAGCTAGAAGAGACGCCAGAGATGGTTAACGATGAGCCTTACGACGGTGGCTGGTTGTTCAAAATTAAGATTTCTGATGCGACTGAGCTAGAGAGCTTGCTAGATGCAGAAGCGTACCAAGCTCAGATTGACGCAGAATAAACATTAAAATTTTCACGTCATTTCCTCCTGCGCGGGAATGTCGGCGAGTAGTGAAAGAGAAATAGCATGCCCTTTATCCCCCATACTGATGATGAAATTCGCCAGATGCTTGATAGCATCGGCGCCAATACGATCGAAGATTTGTTTGACGAGATCCCTGCGGAGCTACGTATTGGCGAGCTGTCGGCGATCCCTGAAGCCCTAGATGAAATGCAAGTTAACCGCATGATGGCTGAGCGCGCTAAGCTAGACGAAGGCGCTTTGAATTTCATTGGCGCGGGTGCTTATGAGCATCACGTCCCTGCGGCCGTTTGGCAGATAACCACGCGTGGTGAGTTCTACAGTGCTTATACGCCTTACCAAGCGGAAGCATCCCAAGGCACACTGCAGCTGATCTATGAGTATCAGACGATGATGGCGGGATTGACGGGTATGGACGTATCTAACGCGTCTATGTACGACGGCGCATCTGCAGTGGCAGAGTCGGTACTGATGGCTATTCGTGCCAATAAAAAATCGAAGTCCAAGCGTATTTTGATGCCGGCGACGATCAACCCTCTGTATCGCGATACCACTAAGGCCATCGTGACGAATCAGAATGTAGAACTAGTTGAGCTGCCTTACGATGCGTCTACGGGTACCTTGCAGCTAGCGAGTCTTGAGCAATATACGGGCGAAGATATCGCCGCAATTGTTATCCAGCAGCCGAACTTCTTTGGCTCATTGGAAGATGTTGATGCAATCACCAACTGGGCCCACGCAAATAATATTATTGTGATCGGCGCCTGTAATCCATTAGCACTAACTTTGATCTCTCCGCAGGGTGAATGGGGCGAAAATGGCGCTGACATCGCCTGTGGCGACGGCCAGCCTCTTGGTGCTCCGCTGTCTTCAGGTGGCCCTTACTATGGTTATATGTGCTGTAAGCAAAAAATCGTACGTCAGATGCCGGGCCGTATCATTGGTCGCACGGTCGACTTAGATGGCAAGGAAGGCTTTGCTTTGACCTTGCAGGCGCGTGAGCAGCATATCCGCCGCTCTAAGGCGACCTCTAACATCTGTACTAACCAGGGGTTGGTAGTTACCGCTTCGACTATTCACATGTCGATCATGGGCCCTGCTGGACTGACTCGCCAAGCTGAGTTGAGCCACAGTAATGCCCAAGCTTTAGCGGCTAAGCTGTCTGCTATTGACGGTGTAGAACTGGCCTTCAACGCACCAAATTTCCACGAAGCGGTGATTGTGCTAAATAAATCTGCGGATAGCGTATTGGCGGCACTGGCTGAACAAGGCATTTTGGGTGGCTTCAACTTGGGCGAGTTCTTCCCCGAGCTGGGCGAGGCTATCTTAGTCTGTGCTACTGAAACGAAAACCGAAGCTGACTTGACGCGCTATGCGGATAGCCTAGCAGACGTACTTAACAACGCCGCGGCGGCTTAAGGAGAGACTATGTTGATATTTGAACACTCAGTTAAAGGTCGCCCTTCTACTGCACAAAAACCCGCGGCGGCCGATTTGGCAGTCAGTACTATTCCCGCTCAGTTGCGTCGCAAGTCAGCACTGAACAGTTTCTTGCCAGAGGTGTCTGAGCTGCAGGCTGTGCGCCACTATACGAACTTGTCGCAGAAGAACTTCTCGATTGATACCCAGTTTTATCCATTGGGATCTTGTACGATGAAGTACAACCCTCGCGCCTGCAACTCCCTGGCTTTGTTGCCGGGCTTTGTTAATCGCCACCCACTGGCGCCAGCCTCGCACTCTCAGGGTTATTTGTCGGTCATGCACGATCTGCAAGAGATGCTGAAAGAAGTCACCGGCATGCAAGGTGTTTCATTAACACCGATGGCAGGTGCTCAAGGTGAGTTTGCCGGTATCGCGATGATTCGCGCCTATCACGATGAGCGTGGCGATACCGAGCGCACCGAGATCCTAGTGCCGAATGCGGCTCACGGTACTAACCCAGCCACCGCTATTATGTGTGGCTACAAAGTGCGTGAAATCCCAACCTTAAGCTGCGGTGACGTTGACGTTGACGCGTTGAAGGACGCGGTAGGCCCTCAAACGGCGGGCATCATGCTGACTAACCCATCTACCTGTGGTGTGTTTGAACGCCGCATTAAAGAGATCTCGCAGATTGTCCACGAAGTCGGTGGTTTGTTGTACTACGACGGCGCTAACTTGAACGCGATCTTGGGTAAGGTTCGCCCTGGCGACATGGGCTTTGATGTGATTCATATGAATTTGCACAAGACCTTCTCCACCCCTCACGGTGGTGGCGGCCCAGGCTCGGGTGCAATCGGCTGCTCTGAGCGCTTGTTGCCGTATATGCCCACGCCGATTATTGGCAAAGAAGGCGATGCCTATCGCTTCCTGACTAAGCAAGACCTACCGAAGTCGATTGGCAGGCTATCCGCATTCGCAGGTAATGCCGGCGTATTGCTGCGTGCTTATATTTACATGCGTATGTTAGGCCGTGTTGGCATGCACCGCGTGTCGGAGTTTGCAGTGTTGAACGCAAACTATATGGCGGTCGAAATGGCTAAGAAGGGCTTTGAACTAGCCTTTCCTGAGCGCCGTGCAACTCATGAGTTTATCGTTACGCTGAAGAGCGAAGCCAAAGACTTAGGTGTGAACGCGAAAGCTTTCGGCAAACGCTTGCTGGATAAGAACTATCACGCGCCGACCACTTACTTCCCGCTACACGTGCCGGAGTGCTTGCTGATTGAGCCTACCGAGACGGAAGCCAAGGAAGATCTAGATGGCTTTATTGAAGCGATGGTGGAAATTTTGAGCGAAGCTAAGACGGACCCAGAAATGGTCAACCTAGCCCCTTATACCCAGCCAGTACGCCAGTTAGATGACGTGAAGGCGGCTAAGGAGTTGGATTTAATCTGGAAGCCTGCTGAGTAGAAACTACTCATGCAAGCAATAAAAAGGCGGCCTTTATGGCCGCCTTTTTTGTGAAAACTAACCACAGGGCTTTGGCGATGAGCTGGACTCTGTTATCGTCGGGCATACACGCAATATTGGGGGCGTCTTGTGTCAGAATCTAAGGCTACATTAGATGAATCACAACAGGGTTTAACACTGGATCAAAAAATTCACGCAGAACAGGTTGATAGCTTATACAGCCAGGCGCCTGCGGCTTTTGTGATGGAGCTGTTAATCGCCAGCTTTATCGGGCTGAGTGTGAGGGAACAGGTGGGGGATAAAACAGCCTTGTTTTGGTGGCTATTTATGGTGTCTTTCTCGGCGCTCGATTTCTTTGGCTATATTGCCTACAAGTCGAAGCCAGAAAACTACGACAAGCCCTATTTATGGTTCAAGGTATTCCTCGTCACGGTTGTTTTGATTAGCTCTGCCTGGGGCTTTGGCGGCCTGTATTTAATCACTAAATTAGACCTCCCCTATCAAATATTTATGGTGACCGTGATGGCGATGATCGCCGGTGCATCAGTCACCGCCTTGTCGCTGCGCTGCCTTTCCCTGTGCTTGTTTTTATTCTTCAGTTTGACCCCCGTAATAATCTGGCTGACCTTTTTTGGAGGGGAAAGAGTACATGTGTTGATTGCGGGGTTGTTGGGGCCCTATGCCATAGCTTTGAGCGTGGGGGGCTTTCAGTTGAGCAGTCAAATGCGAGAGTCTCTGCGTTTACGTTTTGAAAATGAAGAATTGGCTTCTTCATTAAAAAATAGCAATGGCCGTTTGCAGTCTTTGAATCAAGAGCTGACCTTATTGTCGGCAACGGATCCCTTAACACAGGTAGCCAATAGACGTTATTTTGAGGAGCGTTTAGACAAGGAGTGGCGCAGGATTGTTCGTGAGCAAGGAGAGGTGGCTATCATTATGATCGATGTTGACCATTTTAAGTTATATAACGACAGCCTCGGTCACCAGCAGGGCGATACCTGCTTAACTAAGGTTGCCCTGAGCGTACGCGATTCGCTACGCCGCCCTGCGGACATTGTGGCGAGGTATGGTGGCGAAGAATTTATTGTTTTTCTGCCTAATACAACACGCGAGGGGGCTGTGCGTGTGGCTGAAATGATTCGTGAAAATGTAATCAATCTAGATATTTCACACCCCTCTTCAGAGACTCTAGAGCTAGTGTCGGTCAGTGTTGGAGTGGGTTATTGCAAGCCCGTTGATGCGACAAAGAGCAGAGACCTTATTGCCAAAGCGGATGCAGCTCTCTATGCGGCGAAGGATGCTGGCCGCAATCGAGTGCTAGTTAAGGTGTTGGAAACAACCTAGCGTATACACATCGCTTAGAACCAGCCCATCACGCTGGCGGTCATCTTCGTGCCAGCGATCACTAAAAATATCGCGACAACTTTCTTCAGCGTAGCTACGGGCAGGCTGTGGGCCAGCTTGGCCCCGAGCGGTGCAAAGATAATGGCGGTGATAGAAATCGCCACAAAGGCCGGCAGGTATACATAGCCCAAGCTATAGGGCGGCAATTCTTGAATATACATGCCGCGTAAGGCTAGGGTGATCGCACCGGCGATGGCAATGGGTAAACCACACGCCGAGGAGGTGGCGACCGCACTGCGCATATTGATATTGCAGTAGTGCAAAAAAGGCACGGTTAAGGAGCCGCCTCCTATGCCTAGCAATGCGGATAGGCTACCAATGATGCTGCCAACAATATTTAATACGGCGGTGCCGGGCAAGCTGCGGCTGGGCTTGGGGTTTCCGCCAAATAACATTTTGGCGGCGATAATCCAGCAGCCCGCAGCAAAAATAATGCGCAGCCAGCGCTCGGGTAGTTGATCAACCAGTAAGCCGCCCAGAACAGTGCCTAAGATAATGCCGCTTAACATGTGCTTAACTATGTCCATGCGCAGGGCGCCTGAACGATAGTGCGCCAGCGCGGAGGACACGGAAGTGGGGATGATAATGGCAAGAGATGAGGCCAGGGCTATTTTTATCGCATAGCCTTCGGCTAGGCCCTGGCTAGCTAAAATCCAGACAATCACCGGCACCAAAATCATGCCGCCACCCACCCCTAAAAGACCCGCAACAGTGCCGGATAGCACCCCTGTGGCGAGAAAGGCTAGAATGATCGAAAGTGACACGGACTTATCTCACATAGCCTGCAATAGATATGAAGTGACAGATGGTGCCGGCCAGCACAAAGAAATGCCAAATGCCGTGGGCGTGGGGGATTTTTGGGGTTTTATCTGCGATGTAGAAAACCACTCCTGCGGTATAGGCAATACCTCCGCCCAGCAGCCAGTCGACACCCGCTTCGGGCATGGCTGCTTTCAGTGCTGCGTAATCAAAGGTGATCGCCCAGCCCATGCCTAGATAAATACACATAGTGAGCAAGTTCTGGCGTTTCTTGGGCACGGTGTCTAAGAAGATGCCAATAGCGGCCAAGACCCAGACGACACTCATGATCATCCAGCCATTGCCGTCGCGCAGGGTGACTAGCATATAGGGGGTGTAAGTACCGGCGATCAGTACATAGATGGATACATGGTCAAAGGTTTGGAATAGCTTCTTCAGTTGGGGGGACTGAAAGCTGTGATATAGAGTGGACATGGTATACAGCAGCACCATGCTAAAACCGAATATGCTGAAGCTGCTCACCATCCACGCGTCGCCGGTGTTAGCACTGATGGTTATCAACGCGCCTAGACCTATCAGGGAAAGGGCTGCGCCGATAAGGTGGCTAATACTATTTAACTTTTCACCGTGATACATGCAGCTTAGTCTCGGAAGTTTTTGAACTGTAGCGGCATTTCTAGGTTATCCGCATTGCGCAGCAGCTCCATCACTCCTTGTAGGTCGTCGCGCTTCTTACCGGTGACTCGTACACTGTCACCCTGAATGGCGGCTTGTACCTTCATCTTACTGTCTTTGATGACTTTGACGATTTTTTTGCTTAAGCCCGATTCCAGACCTTCTCGCACTAGCACTGTTTGGCGTGCGGTTTTTAGTTGGATGTCGGCGTCATTGCGCTCTAGGCACAAAATATCGATGCCACGTTTGGTTAGCTTGTTGGTCAAAATGTCATACATTTGATCCAGCTGAAATTCTGATTCAGAGCTTACATTAATCGTATTTTCTTTTAGTTCAAACTTGGAATCTGTACCCTTGAAGTCAAAGCGCCCTGTGACTTCTTTATTGGCTTGGTCAATGGCGTTAGATAGCTCGTGCTGGTCAATTTCTGATACGGCGTCAAAGGATGGCATGGGTAGCTCCATAGTTCAGGATTAATATGCCAGAGAGTGTACCTTAGCAGGCATAGGCTAGGGAATATAAGGGGGCAAAATAACTGCACTTGAGGCTTGCCTAGGCAGGGTTGGCTCAGGTTACAATGAAAGCATGAAAAATAGTCTAAAAATCCTACTCTGCGTACTGATAGCGCCTGTCGTGAGTCAGGCTGAGGTTGAACTCAGCACATTTAACGTGGGCGAGATGAACCCCTTGGCGCTGAGTTATGGCGCTCCGCGCAATACCAGCCCTGCTCATTTACACCGGGGACAGTGGCAGTGGCAACTAGGTTTGAATATAGCGAATTCATTGCATGTGGAACAACAGTCCAAATATTCTGAAAGACTAGAAGTCGACTCAGAGACAAGCCGACACGAACTGCGCTTAGAGTACGGTTTAAATGATGATTGGGATCTGCGTTTAGAGGTTCCGTTTATCGGGGTCGAGGCAGGATCTTTGGACGGTTTTATTAACGACTTCCATCAGGCTCTTGGCTTTCCCGAAGGCCCTCGACCCAGTCGCCAAGATGACCAGATGAAAATTCGCTATGACCGCAATGGGCAGACTCTACTTGATATCACCCAGTCTCAGTCTGGTGTGGGTGACGCCTCCTTGTCATTTGTTCGTTCTTTAGAAACTGATTATGAAGACAGCTTGAGCTACGGAATTAAGCTGAAATTTCCTACCGGTTCAGCCGCAAGTTCGGATACCCACGACTTAGCCTTGTGGGCGACAGCGGCTAATCAACTGACACATAGCGTTAATCACTTTGTTAGCCTCGGTGGCGTGGGTATAGAAAAAAACAAAGGCTGGTTGGCTGAGCTGCGCAGAGATAGCTATGGCTTCTTGCGCTACGGAATTAATTGGAGGCTGAGCCAGTTGGTCGAGTTAAAAGTACAGCTTGATACACAGTCGAGTATTTATAAAAAAACAGATACGCGCTTACTTGGAATATCTAGCTCGGCGTCTCTTGGCGGTACACTGCATATGCAAAATAACTGGAATTTAGACATTGCTTTGATTGAAGACATCGACGTAGGCACTACATCCGATGTGGTTTTTCATTTTAATTTACGCAAGCGTTACGGGAGCTAGCGATGAGTTTGTTAGAGCAGAAAATCAAAGTGGCAGACTTGATGTTACAGCTGGAGTGCGAGCTGCGTACTCACGGACTATGGGAAGAAGAGTTGCCTAGCACTGAACAGTTGCTGAGCGCCGAACCCTTTGCCTGCGATGTAATGCCATTACAGCAATGGTTGCAGTGGATTTTTCTTCCGCGCATGAAAGCGATAGTAGAGAGCGATGCTGACCTGCCTCATGCCTGCAATATCAGTGTTTATGCAGAGGATACGATTGCCAAGCTAGAGATTAATACGCATTCTATAGTCGAATTAATCAAAGCAATAGATCAGGCTTTATCTTCCTGAAAATACCGCCTATCAGTATTTTGTAAAGCTAGTGTAAATTTTTTAAGGGGAGCTCAAAAAACACTTGCCAGCTCATATTTATATCTCCTAAGATACTTTCAAAATATGTGTTATATGACACAGATAATAAAAAAATCACATAGGAGAAATACCATGAGCTCACTGCTTAAATCAGGACTCAAGCGCGTAGTGCAAGCCAGTCTTTTACTCGCCACACTTTCATCCACAGCAGCCTTTGCACAAGGCGGCCACCCTGCGCGTTGTAGCGGTGCAATTGACGAAGCCTGCGCAACGAAAAATCCGATCAAGCAATCTATCCGCATGGATAAAGTACGCGAGCTCTACAACGGCTTAATCTTTCCAGCCAACGTGGGTGTTTTAGCTGACCCTACTTCGGTTGAACATATTTTCCAGCAAGGTGTGGCTAAAGGACGTATTTCTCCAGCGGGAACATTTGGCGATTTTGAAGGTGTACTAGAATATTTTTATGGTCTGGTTTCTTCTCCGCTATCCCGCGCTGACGGAATTAAGATCCGCTCAATTGTTGCTAGCGGTGACAAGGTGGCTATCGAAGTGGATATTCACTTCTGCAATGCGCCTCTAGATAACCCTGCTTTGGTTGCTATGTGTGATCCCGATGTACCGACTAATGATGGTCTAGGTGTAAACAGCACTTTCCGCGAAACGGGGTTCTTCACATTTAATGCAGACGACCGCATTATTTCCTTTGACCTTGCCCTGTTGAACTTGGGTTTGGTGGCTGATTCGCTAACACCTGAACAGCGCACGCAGCGTATTATCAATGCTTGTACTGCTTTAACAACAGCGCACTACGACCTCATTAACCAGCAGCCTGTGTTCCAGGGTACTTGTACTTCAAATTTCGACGAAGTGTCTGATTTTCCAGTGGGCTTGCCTGTGACTGATGGTCAGGCTATGACTAACTGTATTACTTACATGAGCTCTCTGCCTTTTGGATCGTATAATCATGCAGAGACGAATAGCTTTACTTGTCGTGAACTGCATACCCTGATTACAGGCCTGCGCCCTGACGTTCACTGCCCTCACACTAGTGTTTCGGGTGGCGGTGTGTGTGTAGACACGCCATTATCCTCATACTTCGCTGAAGAATTTTAAGGTAACAGCAGGATATAAAAAGCCCAGCCATTAGGCTGGGCTTTTTATTGTCTGTATTGGAGTAATAGATGAAAAAAATATTAGTATTAGGTTTATTGTTGCTGAGTGCATCAGCTATAGCAACCAGCCCCGACAAGCCCTTGACCAAGAAGGTTGTTCTAAATGCTGTTGATGCCTCTATGGCCTTGCGCAGTAAATATAACAAGGGCTATGAGCGCAATGTGGACAGCGCGGTGAAAGATGAAATACAAACACTTGTGGCCGAGTCTGGCTTTGACAGCTTGACGCATTACCACAGTGTCGTAGGACGTATTTTAAACGCGTACCTTGTACACAAAAAGAAAACACCAATGGCAGATAAAAAAATCCAAGACAAAGATATTCAAGCTAGTCAGCAATTGAATGAACAGCAGAAAGCTACTTTACTAGCAGCACGCAAGGTCATGCTAAAAGTTGAGCAAGATCAGCAGGCTAGAGCCAAGCAGGATATGCCAGCGGTGCTGGCAAATTTAGCTGCGGTTGAGAAGGCTTTTGACCACCCTTTACGCAAATCACCCCCGGGTTCGGCACATCACCATCACTAAAATAACGAGATATAAAAAGCCCCGCTAAGCGGGGCTATGTCTGACGATCTATTTAATACTGTTGTAGTGCTTTAGCACAATGGGGGCTGCAGGAGGCCGTTCTAGCCAGGTTCTGCGTTGTGGCTTGCGTAGTACTAACCACCAAAACAGCAGGCTGCTAAGGCCTATGCGTACAGACCAAATAATAAACAGGGGGAGGTTGCTGCCCGCGCTGCTCATGCGTACAGATGAGAATACCTCAAACATATGAAGCAGGATCGGGGCGGTATACCAGTAGTAGACAATAGCTGTGCTAGCGATGAATACTTTAATCTGTAAACGGTGTTGCTCTGCGTTAAGATGCGACTTGATAAGCTTAAATAAAGCCATCGACAGCAACATGCCTAGAGCGGGGTAACCATAGGCCATAGCGATGCCCTGCCAAAGGTTGTTATAGGGAATGTCCTCAATCAGAAACCAGCCCAATACAAAGCCAGGAAAGCCGCTGACCATTAGTTTTTCTTGGGGTGTGCTGTTTTCGGGATTGAGGTGCTGAGGTGTCTTGATGGCGTCTGGACAGGTTTTTACACAGCGACTGCAGCTGGAGCACTGGGCGTTGTGGAAGCTGGCGGTGGGGGCAATGCCGTAGAATTTTTCTACGGGATGAATAGGGCACAGGCCTGCGCACCAGGCGCTTTTATCATAGAACAGTAGTGAACCTATTACAGCTAAGCCCCCTGCAATAGCGAGCATGCTGGCAGTTGCCGTACTGAAATGATCAAAAATAAAATGACGCAGAGGTACGATCAGTAATAAACAGACCGTGGCGGCCACAGCAAGGCGGTGTTGGGTGGTGACGGACAACTGAATTTTCTTGTAGGGGGTGAGTGCAGAGGTGATGCTGGCGGTGGTTGCCATTGGGCAAATATTGCGCCATAGACCGGGAACAAAAATAATCACCGCCGGCACGAGGGCAATGAGTATATGCCAGAATATTAACAGCCCCATATCCCATTGCAGTACTAACATCAGCCACAGAGCAATACCAGTTAGGCAGCTAGCGGCGCGTATCAAATGCCATTTCACAATATATTCCTGAACTCTTATATTTGAACATATAGCTTATCAGTTATTGTTCGTTGCCTTGTAACCTTCTTTACGTATTGCGACAGTACAATGAATCACGCTACAGCACTGGCCGTCATCTCGATACAAACCGTATTCAAAGGTGGGCGTGCTGCCCCCCTTTTTATTTAGCTCTGCTTGAATGGCTAGGCGTTGCTGCTCGCACATGTCAAAACGCAGCTCTAGATCAGAGTTGCCCACGCGTTGGAAGTCTATGCTGAGGTGTCGTGTCCACACATGGTATTCAGGAAAGGCCATCAGGCAAGCCATAGGTGCTATAGGGTCGGCAATGGCAGCCTGAAAGCCACCAAACAGGCTGCCCCCGCTATTTTTCGACCGCCAGCCCAATGGCAGCTTAAGGTGTAGCTGAATCGGTTGCCGTTGGATGCGTACTACTTTGACGCCCATTAATAGAAAAGGTGGATAAAGTAGTAGCTTTTTCTCTAGAGAAAGCCACTTTGTCGAGCTGACTAAGCGTATAATTTTGTTCATATTAAAAATCTTGTGGGGACATGAAAATGCAAGTATTGCGTACACCTGAGTCACGCTTTAACAATTTGCCAGACTACCCTTTTACCTCGCAGTATGTCGAGCTATCGGGGCAGGGTTTGCGCATGCACTATTTGGACGAAGGCCCGAGGGATGGCGAAGTGATTCTAATGCTGCACGGTGAGCCCTCGTGGTCATACCTATACAGATTTATGATCCCTGTTTGTGCGCAGGCGGGCTATCGCGTGATTGCCCCCGACCTGATAGGCTTCGGTAAGTCTGATAAGCCAGCCGACATTGCCGACTATAGCTATCAGGCGCATATGGATTGGATGCAGGAGTTTGTTGAGACACTGGACCTACAAGCCATTACACTAGTCTGTCAAGACTGGGGTTCATTAATCGGCCTGCGTTTAGCTGCAGAGCAGCAGCAGCGCTTTGCACGTATCGCGGTAGGTAACGGCATGCTGCCCACGGGGGAGCAAAAAATGCCTCTGGCCTTCAAGGCTTGGAAGAGCTTTGCCCTACACAGCCCTTGGTTTCCTATTTCGCGCATAGTGGAAAGTGGCAGCGCCAAGAAATTTGATAAGCAGCTACACCGCGCCTATAACGCACCATTCCCCGACGCGAGCTATAAGGCCGGTTCACGGGCATTCCCTAAGTTGGTTCCCGTTACCCCAAACGACCCCGCTTCGTCGGCTAACCGCCGTGCATGGGAAGTACTAGACCAATGGCAGAAGCCGTTCTTAACGGCATTCAGTAGTGGCGACCCGATTACTCGTGGCGGCGATAAGTATATGCAGAAGCGCATACCCGGCAGTCAGGGGCAAAAGCATACTACGCTGAGAGGCGGGCACTTTTTACAAGAAGACTCGGGCGCTGAATTTGCGCGCTGCGTGAACCAGTTTATCCAGGACAACCCTGCGTAATTATTGTGGCGGCTACTCAGAAAAAATATGACATAACCCTGTTTGGCGCTACCGGTTTCACGGGTGGTTTGACGGCAGAGTATTTATTGAAAGCGCAGGCGCGGGAAAACTTTAGCTTGGCACTGGCGGGGCGTAGCTTGAAAAAGCTCAATACAGTAAAGCGCCATTTAAAACAACAGGGCTTTAACTGCGATGAAGTTGCGGTGATTAAGGCGGATGTACAGCAACAGAGCAGCATGGATAGTTTGGCCGCGCAGACTAGGGTGGTGATCAGTACAGTCGGCCCCTACATCCACTACGGCGAGCCACTGGTGAGAGCCTGTGTGAAGCAGGGGGCTGATTATGTTGACTTGACCGGTGAGCCTGAATTTGTCGACTTTATCCGCAGAAAATTCCACGACGAGGCGCAAACTAAGGGTTTACGCATTGTTAACTGCTGCGGCTTTGACAGTGTCCCCCACGATCTGGGCGCCTTGTTTGCGGTGCGCGAGATGGCTAAGCATATTGATGCGGATAAGCCCTTAGAGGCTGTGCGCAAGGAGGCGCTAAAAGTGCAGGGCTTTGTTAGTGCTAGTGCGGATTTCTCCGGCGGCACTTGGCATTCTGCGGTGAATGCGATGGCGCGCTATACAAAATATTTACGTGAGCAGCGTTACTGGAAAAAACATACACCCGCAGCCTATCCGCATAGCGGCAGAGTTATTAAAGCCTTACCTATGGATGTGCGCTATCAAGAAAGCTTGCAAGCCTGGTCCCTGCCCTTTCCCTCTATAGATCCTCAGATTGTACTGCGCTCGGCAGAAGCGCTGGAAGATTATGGTGCGCGTTTTGAATATGGCCACAACGTGTTATTCAAACGCTTGCCGAAGGCTCTGGCTAGCACGGCGGCGGCGGGTGGAGTATTTGCCTTGGCGCAGCTGAAGCTGAGTCGCAAGTGGTTGCTGGCCTTAAAGGATCAAGGTCAGGGACCGAATGAAAAAAACCGGGGAGCGGCGTGGTTTAAGGTTATCATGCAAGTACAAGCTAGCCAGCATTTTCTACAGGCCGAAATCAGCGGCGGTGACCCCGGTTATACAGAGACGGCGAAGATGCTGGCGGAGTCGGCCTTGTGTTTGGCTTTAGATGAACGAGAAAATACATATACAGGTGTAATTACTCCTGCGGTAGCCATGGGCAGTCACTTAATAACTCGCTTACAGCGAGCCGGCATGATTTTTAAGGTGGTGGAAGAGCGATGATCAAAAGTTCGGACAATATTTCTCGTGCGGTGCTAAGCAACCAGGATGGACCGCATCCAGACCTGAATAAAATTGTGTTGAAATATAGCCAGTCTAGCTTTAATCGCCCTTTCGCAGAGCATACACGGCAGGCGTTTCAAAGCATCGAAAAGCGCGTAACAACAGATGCTCGCCCGCTTATTTTGGATTCAGGTTGCGGCATTGGCGAGAGCAGCATTAACCTAGCTCAGCAGTATCGCGACTGCCTAGTGGTTGGGGTAGACCAGTCTCAACATCGTTTGGATAAAAATGCCTGCTATTTAGAAGCCGGGGCAGGGCGAGATCTAGATAACGTGATTTTGCTGCGAGCCGATTGTGTAGATTTTTGGCGTTTAGCGGTGCAGGCGGGCTGGCAGTTGCACAAGCACTATATGCTTTACCCCAACCCCTGGCCGAAGAAGGCGCATATTAAGCGGCGCTGGCACGGCCACCCTGTATTAAATAGCTTATTGGAATTGGGAGGAGAATTTGAACTGCGCAGCAATTGGCCCGTTTATGTAGCAGAGTTTGCCCAGACTCTGGAGTTGCTGGGTTATACTGTGCAGCAGCACGGCGAGCTTACCTGTGGCGATGACTATCTGACGCCTTTTGAGCGTAAGTATGCATTGTCAGGTCAGCGCTTGTTTACCCTGCAATCCAGATTGAATAAATAAAAAGAATAAAGGTATGGAAAACGAAAAGCGCATATTCAAAGTTGCTCAAATAGCCCTAGAAGGGCCAGATTTACTCGCCTTTGATCGCATACTCAGTATGTCCCAGCGCCGCGAGCGTGTTTACACGATGGTGGAGTTCAAGGCGGGCCAGTCCTGGGATATTCTAGTGGTGAAGTCGGGGGATAAGTTAGGTCGTTCCCTGCAGTTCGCCGCAGAGGCGGATGGAGGCGCGGCGGTCGTTACTGTGGGCCCGTTGGAGGATGTTGTCGATATTGAGTTTTCCTGCCCTACACCACTGATGCCTGCGCGCTTGTTACAGGTGCTCGATCAGGTCACTGTGAGCGTATTGCACTACACTCCAGAGATTGTCATTGACGACTCGGCAGAGGCTGCCGACGTCTCTGCTATGCAGATCAGCTCGACGAGAAAAACCAAGCATAAGCACAAGGCCTTGGTGGTTGATGACAGTGCGCCTGTGCGCAAGCAGCTGGGCATTAGCCTTAACATATTGGGCATTGATGCAGACTTCGCCGGCGACGGCGACGAGGCCTTTATCGCGATTCAGGAAAATCACTACGACATTGTCTTCTTAGACGTAGTGATGCCAGGCATTAGTGGCTTTGATATCTGCAAAAACATCAAAAAACACCCCGCCACCAAGCATGTGCCGGTAGTAATGCTGACGGGTAAGGATTCAAAAATGGACAGGGTCAAAGGGGCAATGGCAGGTTGTCAGGGTTACCTGACCAAGCCGCTGAACAATGATGAGTTTCAGGCGGCTATTGAAGAATTGCTGTAGTCGATACAAATATACAGGCAATAAAAAAGGCGCATTATGCGCCTTTTTTATTGCTCTTGGGTCAAATTAGAAAGTAAACAGCACCTTCACTTTGCCCTTTAGCTTGTCAGCTTGAGTTTTGCTGACGATGCCGAAGGAGCCAGCATCTCTAGCCACCAAGCGTGAGATCAAATGCTCTGAACTCACTTCACGGGGAGCAGGGTCTCCGTTCAGCTGCTTGATACGCACCCAGTGTGACTTAAGCTGCGCTTCCGACATATTCAATACGTCTTCACGGAAGGCAACAAATGCCGCTGAAGTGCTAGGCGTACCAATTGGGATGGACAAAATACCATTGCCCCAACGGAACTTCTCTTTCAAAAATAGCAGGCGAATTTCGTTAGAAATCTTCGACTCACTTCCCGAGAAGTTGTTGTCAGAGTTAACAATAACGGCATAGTCTTCTGCCTGGGCAGTAGCCGCGCCGATAGAGGTAATCAAACCTAAAGCTAACAGTGTCTTTTTGATAGTTATAATTTTCATGGTAGATCCCTCCTAGAAGCTGGCCGTTGCTGAAAAAGAAGTGATTTTGACTTCGTAGTCGTCTAAATCTTCGTATGTACGCTTGCCGAACAATAGTCTTAAGCGAATGTTGTCGACAGGTTTGTAGTTGAAGCCAATCGTATTCTCAACGGTTTTCCCTAAGTTGCCAGGAGCATTGACTGTTGCTTCTGTCATGCCTGCGGCTGCTAGACCGCCAACCGCCATAGTTGCTACTGTTTCTGCTGGCAGGGCACCGCCTGTTGCAATATTGATGTCACTCACAGCTTTCGCAAGGCCTGCAGCGTATACTGGGTTGCTTATTTGATAGACAGGGGCGTCCATCACGTCGTGTCGTGCAGTGAGTTCTAACTTAGAGGTTAAAAGATATGAGGGCTCAATTAAATAACCGGTTTTATCTGGTTGTGGTCCGCTTCCTTCGTCAGTAGTGTAATACTCAGTCAGAAGTCGGAAGCCTGCAATATTTAGGGCAAGGTCGATACCTGTTGCGTCAAATCTGTTGCCGCCGTCTATAGTGCGGTCTTCTCTTTTTCCCTTGATGTAGTTTAGTCCCGCACTGAAAGACTGGTCGGGCTTGGCGTACCCGACACGAAGACCTGACTGGTCATTATTGTTAACGCCGTCTAAATTCCCGGATATTACAGTGCTGTCTGCAGCAAAAGCACTGTATTTCAAGATGTGGGCTCCATCTCCAGGGAAAAATTGCCCGCTTACAGAAATGCCCTGAATGAAGGGGTTAAATATATTGGTCACACCTAGGTTATTGGGGAGCATATAACGTGGGATTTCCACATGTCTCCAAGACATTGGGTACAGAGAAAATTGCCCAACAGGCATGCGTTGGCGACCAAAAGTGACCCTGGCTGCGTCGTTATGTTTATATTGGACGTTTATATCAACAGGTATATTTAGGCTGTAAGTTGTTAGGTCGCCAACAGTGGCTGAACCTTTCTTTAGCTGGGCATTATATGATGTGGAGGATGTAGAGCCTATTTGATCGAAGTAGTCGGGAGCAAGGTTGCCGTCGGAGTCAGTCTGTAGAGCGGCGCCTATGTCGGCAAACTCGGGCGTTTCGCCATCCACTTCACCGAATAGGTTGCCAAAGGAGACGGCCCATTTCTCACTAACATCAGCTTCGATACGCAGATAGAGTAAGTTTCTAGCAAAGCCCGCAGTAGTTCCTGCTTCAGTATCGAATTCACGGCCTACCCCATGATAGTAGCCACCAATGTCAAAGTTGTCAGAGCTAAACGAGTTAGCAATAGCCTTCCCACCCATCTTCGCTTCCATGTCTATAACGATAGATTCAAGCTCGTTTAAGCGTTGACGCAGGTCGTCATTTTCATTGGCGTATAAGGGATTAGCTAGCAGTAGTGTAGAGAGGCAGGCGGGCCCGCCCAGCCATTTAAGGTGGTTTATCATGTGTATGATCTCCTATTGTTATTTTTTGTTTGGCATTCCTGTGGTGCCGGGGCTAATATAGCACAGTCAGTTGGTGTTAAAGCAACCAGTAATCAGCTGTCTTCCACTTAAGGGGGGAAACGTGACTCAGGAACGACATTTTAAAGTGTGCGCCGTTGGTGTGCCGCAAACCGAGACTTCTATACTGTCTCGCGTGTTGCGCATATCGGGTGGGCGCAATAGGACTTATGAACTAGTAGAAGGCGGTACTAAAGACGCCGTTGACTTTGTTTTGGCCCATGTGGATGCACGTGAGTCAGAGCAGCTACGCGATATTATTTATAAGTTTCCAGATAAGCCCGTTGTATTAATGGGTGCCAAGGGCCAAGGAGAAGGTCGAATTTACTTCGTTGAGACACCGATTGTTGCCTCGCGACTGCTGAAGGTTTTTGATCAGATAACGGTGCAAGAACTTAAGTTTGCCCCTGAGTTGAAAATTGGTGCAGAAGATCAAGCCAGCCAAGAGGCTGTGGCGAAGATATCTAGCCCGGGTGACAGTACCAAAGCGACCAAGTTTAACCCCCGCGCCAGTCGCGCTCTGGTGGTGGACGACAGTGCACCCGTACGCAAGCAGTTAGAAGTTGGCTTGCGCATGTTGGGTGTCGATGCCGATTTTGCAGAAGATGGCGATCAAGCTTTGCTTAAGTTAAGCCAAGCCAAGTTCGATATCATCTTTCTAGATGTGGTTATGCCTGGTAAAGATGGTTTTGCTGTGTGTAAAATCATTAAGAAAAACCCTACCACTAAAGACGTGCCGGTCGTTATGTTGACCGGTAAAAGTTCGGCAATGGATAAGGTAAAGGGCTCGTTAGCCGGTTGTCAGGCCTATCTGACGAAGCCTATCGACAGTAAAGAATTTCAAACAACATTAGAAAAATTTATTAAGGAGAAGTAATGGATATTAAAAAAGTGTTAGTCGTTGACGATTCAGATGCAGATTTGAGCTACATTAAGACAGTCGTTGGTGATGCAGGCTATGAGGTGTTGGCTGCATCTTCTGGAGATGAGGCTATCTCAATTGCGAAGCAAGAAAAGCCTGATTTGATCTTCATGGATATTATCATGGAAGGTACTGACGGTTATGAGGCGTGTAGAATATTACACCGTGATCCTGAAA
>Ga0105356_10001153_pt1 | contig 26092 bp, 15 predicted proteins | sample GOMGulsemesocosm_3_FD_83502 | JGI IMG/M metagenome (GOLD analysis project Ga0105356, IMG submission 83502) | Methane-oxidizing microbial communities from mesocosms in the Gulf of Mexico - GOM9D Gulf of Mexico | ecosystem: Environmental > Aquatic > Marine > Cold seeps | place: Gulf of Mexico... | reverse complement strand
TTTTATTCTATTTTCTTTAAAAAACATGGCTCTATACAATCCACAGGGTTATAAAAAACCAGTAAATTCTTGATTATTTATTATTGGCCGTGACCAGAATAAGATCAAGAGCAATCGCGGCCAATAGGCCCCTCCTACATTAATGGGATATGGCTCTTTAACCTATGGTTTATTAATAGCCATGAAACTTTATTCTTTTTGCAAATCTTTATTTTCACATGACAGTTCTTGTATTCTGGGAATAAAGTTTCACTCTCATTGGAGCCTCAATCCCACATTCTATCGTTCTATAAAATACAACTTAAATATTAAAGTTTCACTCTAGCTTAAGCATACCACTAATTATACATATAATTTGTGGTAATAAAGTATCACTCTCAACTGAACTCTTTAATTTTCATGTTTGTATAGGGTGACACCTACCTCAATCATAAGAAAAAATAAATTCCAATGCGCGATAAAACTATTGCAAGCTTAAAATCTATTGAAGAAAAAGAAAACATTAGTATTCTGTTTGCTTGTGAGCCTGGTAGCAGAGCATGGGGTTTTCCATCAGCAGATAGTGACTATGATGTCCGTTTTATCTATGTCAGACCAACTGAATGGTATCTCCGTGTTGATTATGAATATTGCAGGGATGTTGTAGATCGACCAATTAACGACCTTCTTGATATAAATGGTTGGGATTTAAAGAAAGCATTAAAACTCATGCGCAAATCAAATCCCGCGTTAATAGAATGGCTCAATTCCCCTATCGTTTATTATAAAAATAAACGATTTACTGAAGACTTCCAAAAGTTAATGACAGCTCATTATTCTCCTCGGTCTTGCTTCTATCACTACTCAAATATGGCGAATGGCAATTTCCGCGAATTTCTGCAAGATGATACCGTCAGAATTAAAAAGTATTTTTATGTTTTGCGGCCTTTATTAGCGATGCAGTGGATAGAACAAGACAGAGGTATTGTACCTATGGAATTTGCAGAACTTGTTGAAGAGTTAGTGCATGAGCCTAAGCTAAAGCTAGCCATAGAAAAGTTATTAGCTGATAAACGTAAAGGCTTTGAAAGTGCTTACCTGCCACGAATAAGCATTATCAGCGAGTTTATTGAATCTGAATTATCGCGCTTCAAAGAAAGGGCTCAAGAGCAGGAAAAACAAGAAACTGATTTCAGTCTTTTGAATCCTTTTTTTGAGGATGTGCTAACGGGGGAATATAGTTAAGTATGTAATTGGCGTAATATTTTCTGAGAGTAAGCTAAAAACCTGGAAAATTCAGAAAATTGTACTCTTTTATGATAAAAGGAATTATAGTCACAGTATAAAAACAAGAGAATAAATACTAGAAGTGAATGGATTGTCTAAAGAATTAAAATGGCTACACATATCAGATTTTCATTGCAGAGAAGATACTAAATGGTCTCAAGACCTTGTGTTGAGTAGCTTAGTTAACGATGTTAGAAAAAATTACTCAGGGGAATCAAGCCCTGATTTAATATTTGTAACTGGAGATATATCTTTTTCTGGAAAAAAAGAAGAATTTGATGTGGCTCAAGATTTTATTGACGAACTATCTAATGTCACACTTGTAGAAAAAGATAATATATTTTTTGTACCAGGTAATCACGATATTGATAGAAGTGAAGAAGAAGATGCTATTGTAGGTGCCCGAATTATAACAAAAAACACCACTGAACTTGATAGAATTTGCTCAAACCCAAAAAGGTTAAAAACATTATTCAATCGGCAAAAAAACTATAGACATTTTGTAAATGCTAATAGATCCTCAGAAATATACACTAATGATAGCTTTGTCCATAATATTACAGTTGAGATCAAATCAATAAAAATTAAAATATTATTATTGGACTCTGCTTGGCTAGCCCATGACGATACAGACTGTAAGAAATTAGCTGTTGGATTACAACAAATTAAAAATTCTGTAGATGAAAAACATTGCAATTACTTGGTAGTTGCTCTTATGCATCATCCTGTATCGTGGCTTAAAGAATTTGAGGAATCTATTATAGAAAATACTTTGGTCGAAGACATTCATATCGTTCTTCGAGGGCATGTACATCAAGGTGACACAAGTTCAATAGAAAAAAATAACGGACGATTAATTGTATTTACCGCAGGTGCCGCATACGAGTCTAGATCATCTATCAACTCATATTCATTCGGTAAGTTGAACTTGCTTACTGGCAAGGGAGAGAAAGTCTCCCACTCATATCTGGGGTCAACAAATGGATGGAATGTAAGTGGGTCAGACGCATGGAATATAGAACTCTCTCCTGTCGTGAGCTCCGAAGAAATTTATTCATTAGTTTCTTTTCAAGCAAAAACGTATCCAAATTATATTTCATGCTTAATTAATGGTTTTAAAACAGATATTCCCCAAAAACATCAAAATGAGTATGTTCTTTTAAGTAAGTCAGCAAATCTTAATCAGGGAAATGACGAGACTATTGATCTCATTGACCAATTACAGTGGCTCACTTGCTTTCAATACATATGGGAAACTAAGGATTGGACTGTTCAATTTAATGAAATAGTATTTAATCTTGAACAGGCGTTAATATCAATTACCGAATTAACTGTTGACCTTGAACGCCTTGAGCAAGATTCCAAAAAACTACTGAGCAGGTTTATTAATACTTCGAGTAATGAAATATCTAGTCTAGATAATTCAATAACAGATTATATTTCTACAGAAGAATTTGATGATGCTTATAATTTAATTGAAAAATGGGAGCATGGTAATGTTCTTAAGAATGGTGAATTACGATTTTTAAAAGGAAAAAAGCTGGAGGTGGCACTTGCGGAACTTTCTGAAGAAAATATTCAGTTAAGCATAAACGAGTTTAAAGACGTTTCAGGTTTAAACGTAAAAGAATTGATTCTACTTTCCTCTGCATACTATCTAATTAAAATGTATTCAGATGCAGAAACTAAAATGGAGCTTGCTTTAGATCTAGGAGTAGATATAGATGATGTCCGTCAGTTGGCAAGGGCTATTGCAGGACAAACGGGGAATAAGCTATTAGTAAAAAGGGTGAATGTAATATGACAACAGGAAGCGACAACTCTTTTTCAGTAAGGGTAGACTTTGAAAGAATTTTGCAGACTATAGCCGCAAGTATCTATGATACTGAGTATGCATTTTTGAGAGAGAATGTTCAAAATGCTATAGATGCAATTCGTATTCAAGCATTGAGAGAGCAGAAAACATCAGGCGATCTAGGTTACAGAATTTATATCATAATTGAAAATAATACATGTTCGATTATTGACAATGGTATCGGTATGGACCAACAGGGATTAGAGCAAAATTTCTGGACTATGGGCGCAAGTGGTAAAAATAATGCTGAAGCTAGGGAGGCAGGATGTATAGGAACATTTGGCATAGGCGGTTTCGCAAATTTTGGGATTTGTGAAACCCTAGAAGTAATATCAAAAACAGATTCGTGCGCAACGGCCAACAAAACCTCTCTCTCCAAAGAATCATTTTCAGAAAATCAAGGGATGCTTCCGAAAGTATCATGTGTCGATTCAAGTGAGGTTGTAGTAAGGGGAACAATTGTTAGGGGGCATAGAGAGGCTGGGTTTAACAAGCAACAGTTAATCGCCTACATCAAAGAATATGTCCAATATGTAAAGGAACCAGTTTATATTGATGGTGAGTTGGTATCTAAAAAAGATATTAAAAAACTAAGAGAGGCAAATCAAAAAACTGTTTTAGGATTAAAGAGATTCGATATGAACGGATTCTCGATAGAAGCTGAAGCCGTGAAAGATGAAAGTAATACTTTGATTGTATACATATCAGATATTATTTTTGATGGAGTAAGTAACCCTTGTGATGCTACTTTGAAATTACATAATGGAGCTATAGATATTTATAAGTTAGGGTTCAGGATTTGCCCAGTAAATATTAGTTCAACTATTGGAGTTTCAGGTTATTTTGACAGTAATGTATTTCAACCAACTGCTGGTCGAGATTCTTTAAATGATACTTCATTGATTAGACTGACCAAAATAATTAGGGCTATTGAAGAGATTGTATCGCCAGTAATTTTGTCAGATTCAAATTTGCTCGCCAATCATATTAGAATGCTTCCGATTTTTGTTAATCAGGGAAAGGTAGAGCAACTAGGTTTATTAAAAGTTTCAACAATTGATGGTCGAAATTATATTCTTGGAGATTTAAAAAAGCTATTTCAAGAAGGAAATAGAATTTTCTTTACTCACTCTGGAGTAAAAACTGCTGCATCAGAAGTGCTAACTGCAAGAGGACACGTTATCATCAAAATATCTACAAATCCTCAGCGTCGCCAAGCTGAAGAAGTTTACCTAACACGTTTTTGTAATGGTGAGAGGTTTGATAACTTACTTGAATGTTTAGAAATATATAGTGAACTTGATAGATTTGAAAAAACTATAGTATCAGAGCTAGATTATGTTATTAGAAAACTATTTAACCCACCTTCTTACAAATTTGTTACAGGAAAATTATCCTTAGATGCTCCCATCTATTGGAGCAATAAGAAAGAATCGGGGAAGACAATTGTTTTCCTAGATACCAAACACGGTGAATTTCAAAAACTCAAGCCTCTTGGGTACTCTACTTTGCTTGGTTCGATGATCGAAGCATTTTGCAGGGAATATCTTTCAGATACATTAAAAAGGCAAAGCACAAAATTTTTTGGAACAGGAGCAGTTAATTTCAATTCATATAGTAAGTCACATATCGAATTATGGGAGCTACTAGCTTCCGACATTGAAGTTTCTACTATTGAATCACCAAATAAAAGTGCAAAAACTGGTTACAGAGGTGGTGGTGCAAGAATATCTGTAATGAAAAGCTCAGATATCACTCAGGTAACAATTACTCAGGACGAAGGTGTTAAGGAAAGTGACCCTGCAATCACTACAACGAAATCATCTCCTAAAATATTGCGAATTGTAGATGAAACTCAAAAGACAGGACTAGAAGGTTTTTATATAAAATTGCCGCAAACTGCGACAAATGCATTTGGAGATCTGCTCAAAACTTTCCCTTCATTTGTTGTCGTTTGGTTTGCAAATAGAATTACTTGGCAAATTTCAGATCTTAAAAGTTCGGCCTTTTTATTTGATATCACATTAGATAAAATCATCACCACTGCAAATGACGGTAAGTTGTCTCATGGTTCAGAAGAGCTAAGCACATTGAAAATCCATAGTTACTTAAATTCATTGTATTTATTTGTACCAAGCTCTATAGAGGACTTTATTATCCCTAAAGATAACGAGACTCCCATTAAAATAGAAATTCGTCATGAACTTGTTGATATTGAAGGAGCTAGGTCTTGGACTGCCAGAGAAAATCTGGACGAAATATAGTTCAACCTAATGAATATGCTCTCTTGATGTATGTCTAACTCTGTCAATAACTCCCCTCAGTCGCTCAAACAAGGGTATCTAAACGAAATAATAAGTATTTAATACGCTTGTTTAACAGGTATGGATATGCTCCACTCCACTTAGTTCGAACCACTACAGTTAAAATCAATATAAAAACTATTTGGTCTTCTGAATTGAACATAATATATCAAGCATCATTTTTTCATGATCCTTAATATTCTGAATTGAGTCTATGCCCCAATCAGGATAACTCATCATAAAAACCTGCTTTAAACTCTCCACTGTAGTTGCCTTTTCATAATGCTCTCTCTTTGCTACGGGCAGATAATTACTTAATTTTGAGTTATCACTTCGGCTAATCAGACACAGGTTACCAAACGAATCTACGCCATCTGGTAAAGTATCAGAAACAGACATTGGCTCACTACCCAATGGTTTTTGTGGAAAATAATGTTCAACAGAAGTTCTAAAGGTAAAACTAAAACCATTTAATCGTTTATTTACATAATTGAGATCAAACTTTCCCTCACTTTTCTTCAAGTCGTTAGCTTTAAGGCTTTTCCACAAAAGGTAATCTAAACGATTGAATATAAAATTCTGAACACCTGTGCCTTGCTGTAAATACGAAATATCAAGGTTTGTAGGTAACTTCGGATTATGAAAAGTCAGTTTAAAATAATCGATAGGACTCTTACTCTCGAACATGCCAAAACGCCCAAAGAAGAAACCGTCACTCAACTTTTCCATAAATGATAAGTAATTAGTAGCATTTACATATAATTTGTACTGAGTGCCATCATCACTAACCTTAGGCTCAGTTTTTTTATATAAATAATTCAATGCTGCATTAAGCCAATGCTTATAAACCAATGCTGGAAATGAAACATGAAACATTGATAGCAACATAACGAGTTGAGCATTTTGATTTTTATCTTTAACGCTATTAACATAACTAAAGGTCTCACTTTTATTTTGATATGGACGAATTTGTTTCAAACTCCAATCTTCATCATTTTCCCGCTTAAGAATATAGCGATCAAATAACATTCGACACTTAAGTAAGGCAACTAGAAATGATTTAGGGTCTGGGTTGTAGTCATTAAATGTATCCAATAGTCGCTTATCATCAAGCGGTACATCTTTTTTTGTTGTTACACGAAGTACATGAAGCAGAAAGTTAGAAAAGTTAATTACCGAACTAAAAGATCCAGTCGCTTCATTATTGTTTTTCGCAGAAAAATCGCTATAACAACGCTGCTCAATAATATCTGCCAACACATGTAGACTTTCATTCTTATCGGTACTTTCTGTTAAACTTTCAAGGTCTTGAAAGTTTTTTGGACAGTAGTTCCATTGTTTTCCAAATAATTCAGAACGTTTTTTAGGTGCATAGGCCAATTGAACATAGCGATTCATATCTGCACAAGCATCCCAAGTTTTAGCGAATGTGGTGCGCTGCTTTTCATTTTCCAAGCCATTCATCAAGCGAGCTTTCAGTACTTCATGCTTCTCAAGCTGTTCGCCACGATTATTCATGATTTCAAAATAGTGATTAAGATCGGTATCTTTTGGTACTATCACACGTAATATTTTTACATTTTTTAGCAAAAAATCCTTAAACAAAGCGACACTAGACTTTTCATTAATAAGAAATCGTTTGACGACTTGATAAGCTGAGCGCATGGAGCGCTCTTCATTGTCTTGTTCACTACCATTAAATAATGACCGTAGTGTTTCACTAGACTTATACCGACTATCAAAGTCTAAATTGACACGACTAATACTACCTAAAGACAAGTCAAATTCATTCAATAAAGCTGACAATATAATACCTAGCGTTGTATGTCGTTGCTGACCATCAATTGTTTCAAACGCACCATCTTCACGTTTATAAGCGACTAAACTACCAATGTAATAGGACTTAGTAACTGCCCTTTTAGCACTATCAAGAATGTCTTGTAACAGCTGTTCAACTTCTGGCTCCCCCCAAGCATAATTACGCTGATAAATGGGAATAATGTATTGCCCTTGCTGGAATAACTCAGCTATCGACAACTCTAAGATATCTTCCTTACTATTAGTCATTGTCGAAATACCCCATTGAGTCGAATTTATTTTTTAAGCCATCAACTCTAGTACTACTCATTTGAGAAGCTTTAACAGGTCTAACTATGAATGATAAAACTTCATGTGGATGAAGTGCCGTATGAATGACATTAAAAAGACTATCAGCCCCTTTTGCATGATTATCTACCGATTCAATTGGTACTCTATTTTGAATTAAACGGATTTGATAACTCCAAACAAAACAAAGTTTTGCGGCTTTATCGAGTTCAACTTCACCAAATTTATCGAAGTAATAAAGCACTGAACAATAAAACAAATTACGCACGTAATGATCGCCGACTCTATTTTTCCCTTCATAATTATCAATCGTATTAATTAAGTGACTTAGCTGCTTAGAATCCTCTGAAAATAAGATCTGATAAGCATTAATATAATACTGAATAAACTCAAAAAAACGTTTACCGTTAATCATAGTTTGGTCAATTTGGAATGGGTAAGACATATCCTGTTTATCCCAATGACGAATATTATCTGCATTATATTGATCAACCATATAATTCAAAGCACGTAAGGATTCAGTGAACCTGTAAGGTGTTGCAGTAAGATTGACACCTTTAAACTCGTTAATCGTGTGGCGACTAAAATTCGCACCTGAAAGTCCTTGCGTCCAACGCCTAATTCTATACAAATAATCGCTCATAATAACTTGCAAGCTAATTGTTTTGGTATCATCAGGATTAACTTCACTTTCCCACTGTGTCACGCAATCCATACGCTCTTTCTCGCTATTACTCTCCATTTCTCGAAGGTGGAAAGCTTTCAGTAAATCGTAGGGAGCAAGTTCTTTTCCTCTTGCATTTTGCGAATCAAAAAATTGAAATGCTTCACTTAAGTCATCCAAGTGAATGCAAATTAATTCACACTTATGTAGTAAAAAATCAACTAACTCTTCACGCAAGGCTTCACTTAATTGTTTAAATCGACTATCGATAACAGCTGCGTTATGTTTTAAGTTTTCAATGCCAATAGTAGAATTGAAAGGTTGCTGCATAAGATAAGGCTGACAAATTCCTCCCTTATCAAGCAGTAAACACATTAGGGTTAATGTCAGCAGCCGTTGTTGGCCGTCAACTATAGAAAGTTGATTTTCTTCATCTTCATGTAAAACAACCGTACCTAAGCGATAGCGACTTTTGTTTTTATGAATAATAACATCTTCGATCAATTGATTAACATGGTGCGCTTGCCACTTATATGGCCGTTGATACGATGGGATAGATAACGGTAAACTCAATATCTCCTTTACCGTTAAAATATCTTTAGACACAATAGACATCTTGTAATTCCTATTAATTAACGGCTTGTTTTACGATGGTTTCAGCGAGTTGCAGTTCGGTGGTTTGAGCATCGCTTAACTTGGCTTTGAGTTGATCGCAGAGAGTCATGAGTTCATCGACTTTTTTTACTATGAGGTGTTGTTCTTTGAGGGGAATTACTGGAATGAGCACTATTAGAATCCGATCGGGTGATGTATGCCGAACTTTCATACCGGTACATGTTCTAGCTAATTCTTCTCTTAAAAATGAGCTATTAAAAAACAAGAAAATAAACTCTAAAGTAGTGAAATTACTATATGGAGATAATTTTCCTAACCGCTGATTATGCAAATATTTATTTTGGTCTTTTGGTACAAATGCTGCGCTTCCTAAAAGGCCTGCGGCTTGCTCGGTCATTGGTATGATTAAGTCACCTGATTTCAATACAAATTCTGAATCAATTGGGCCGTCATAATATTTAGTTTTTTCTCCTCGATGCCGAAAGCCACCTTCTTCGTAAAAATTTCCAGGAGTAGCTAGAATGTATTCACTTTTATTTTCAACAAAAAACTTACTTTTAAAAGCATAACCATTCTTCAAAGAAAGAAGATCTCCAACTCTCGCCCACTCCCAACCATTAGGTAGTCCAAACGGTTTTTCATCCTCAGTAATCACAGGTAAGGATTTTTGTTTTTTTATTTTCTTATCATTAATTAACTGCTCTTTTTCAGCGGCTATTTTTTCCAGTAATACTGAGGCAGGTTCGTCACTGGGGTTTTGTGGGACGAGTTTTCCCATGACTGCGAGTTGTAATACGGTTTGTTTTAGCTGGTCGATGCTGTGTTCTGTGGTGAACAGGGTGTCGAAGTGTTCGGCTATTCTTGTCCAGTTTTGGTTAAATTCTTCTGCATTTTCGCTGTTTGTTAGCGTGGCTAGCAGGGTTTCAACTAAGGTTTGGTGAGCGGTGATGCTATCTTCGGTTTGTTGTTCTAACTGATCACATAATGTCATGAGTTCATCAATCTTAGCTGCTATTTTGCGCTGCTCTGAAAAAGGCGGAATAGGAAGTATTAATTTTTCCATGCGCTCTTTAGTCATGTGAATCATAGCAATGCCATTGCCTGAAGCTTTTATACTAGCGGAAATTGCTTCCAAGTAATGCTTCATATAAAACTTATCTAATGATTTCCCAGCAAAAATATCCATTTTCCAAATATGATAATGGTAGATTACTTTGCCTCCATCCCAGATAAATGGACCAAAGGAAGCCGACCATGAATAAATTAAATCACCATTATCAATGTATTTTTCTGGTTCTAACTCTAAATCTGAGTAATACCATTCATTAGATGTAAAAAGATTTCCCACTCTAAGTAATGGAGTGCCTTCTTGTAACATCTCATGTTTTTTATAAGCTCTACCGTTTATTACATTTATTGCATTACCTAAGCGAATTACCCCCCATCCATCAGGCAATCCAAATGGCTTTTCATCCTCCCCAATCTCAGGCAACACTTTAGGCTTTTTAATTTTTTTATCTTTAATCAATTGCTTTTTTTCAGCTGCAATTTTCTCCAGCAATACTGAAGCAGGTTCATCATTAGGATCTTGCGGTACTAACTTACCTCTTACCGCCAATTCTAAAATCAATTCCCGCAGTTTTTTAATCCCTGTCAGCTCTATTTTTTTATTACTGCCACGCCCCGTTGCCGAGCGTTTGTTAATAGCAGTCGTCCAAATATCAATATTTTCCGTTATCAGTAAATGAGCATCAGCCATTATTGTTCACCTGATAGTGCAGAAGATAGAATCCCTTTTAACTGATCACGCAATCCCTGAATATCGGCTTGTTGTTTGCTGTAACCCGCTAATAACTCTTCTGGATCATGGCTAATGACTTCACCCACAAACGGATTTTTAATATCCAGATTAAAGGTGCGCTCAATAATCGTATCAATACTGACTTTCCAGGCTTGTTCAGTTTCTACTCGCTTGGCAAAACCATCTGCTTCATCACCCCACCAATCTATTTCGGTTTGAAATTCTTCAAACTTCATTGGTTTGGTTTTATTGTAGTTTTTTACGCCTTCTGGATAAGGGTGTTCGTAATACCAGATATTTTTAGTAGGCTTGCCTTTAGTGAAGAATAGGATATTGGTTTTAATCCCTGTGTAGGGATTAAACACACCGTTAGGTAAACGCACAATAGTATGTAAGTTACATTCTTCAGTTAACAGCTTTTTAATTTTGGTTTTAACGCCTTCACCAAATAAAGTGCCGTCGGGTAAAACCACGGCTGCACGTCCACCGTCTTTTAATACTTCTATAATCAGCTGTAAGAATAAATCTGCGGTTTCTCTGGTACGGTATTCGGTGGGAAAGTTCTTTTCTATACCGTCTTCTTCTGTGCCACCAAAGGGAGGGTTGGTGACAATGACATCAAGTTCTTCATCCCAATTAGAAAGCGGTTTGCTTAAAGTATTGCCGTGTTTAATTTGTACGGGTACTTCTATACCGTGCAATAACATATTGGTGGTACAGAGTAAGTGCGGTAATTGCTTTTTCTCTACCCCTTGGATTTGTTGTTGCAAAGTTTGGTGATCTGCAATGGTTTTTACATAGTTATCCTTTACATGATCAAAAGAACAGGCTAAAAAGCCGCCTGTTCCACAAGCGGGGTCCATAATGCTTTCACCTAGCTTGGGGTCAATACGATTTACCATGAAGCGAGTAACGGCTCTGGGGGTATAAAATTCGCCGGCGTTACCTGCACTTTGCAAGTCTTTTAATATTTGTTCATATAAGTCCCCAAATACGTGACGTTCTGCTGAGTCAGTAAAGTCTATTTCATTCAGTTTGTTAATGACTTGGCGTAGTAGTGTGCCATTCTTCATGTAATTAAACGCATCACTAAAGGCTTCTTTAACGACAAAACCACGCGGGTTCATATCAATGGGGGCGGTTAGGTTTTTTAAGTCAGGAAATAATTGGTCATTAACGAACTGTAGTAATTCGTCACCTGTTATGCCTTGCTTATCTGCTGCCCAGTGTCGCCAACAATATTGGTTGGGAATAGGCTGAAAGTAATTGCTTTGTTCAAATTCCAGTTCTTCTTCCTGAGCATCAAATATTTTTAAAAACAGCAACCAAGACATTTGACCTAAGCGTTGTGCATCACCATCTACACCTGCATCTTTACGCATAATATCTTGGATGGATTTTATTACTGAACTGACTGACATGTATTCTCTTTAGTATTTATATTGTTTTCTAAGTTGTTCAACGGCATCACTATATTGCTTATTGATAAGGTCAAAAGCACTGTCTAGTTGAGCTTGCTGTTCATCTGTTATGGTGACTGAACCTGGTTGTTCTGAAAACCATTGTATTATTTTGTTATAACGCTGATGATATTCTGTCGATTTACCTTGGCACTTTTGTAAAAAAAAGTTTGCCACTCCATTTCTCTTTTTTCATCACCATTACATATTGCACAGGTTAAAATGAGGTTACATAGTTGATTGCTGCCACCATCAGATTCAGCGATTACATGGTCAATATGTGCATTGCGGTCTTTAGGGCTTAATTTACGGGCACAATAAGCGCATTGATAATCAAAAAACTGCCATATTTTTTCTTTAGCCGCTTTATTGGGCTTGGGATCAATTAATGCTTTTAAACTGCGCTTAATTGCGTTACGGGCTTGTGATGGTGTCATTATAGCTAAGCTGTTTTATCTGAATATAGTTCAGCTTCTAATTTACTAATAGCTTCATTATATTTCTGAGGCCCACCAAACGCTTTCTTAGCAATTTCTAGGGGGCGACCAAAGGGAACAATAGTATTTGCTTTTAATGCATCTTTACCTTCAATAGCTTTAACACCTTCATCTGCATATCCATCAAGTAAAGCATTTAAAACATTTTGAGCCGTTTCAGAGTACTTGGTAAAATAGTTACGTTTTTTAACATTATTAGCACGTTCTTTACGTGTTAATGAGGGTTGATCAAAGGCGATATGGCAAATAAGGTCGAATGGATCAAGGCCTTTGCTTATATCATCTTCCAACGCTTCCCAGATAACCCCTTCTGCTGCTAATTCATCAATAATAACTTGTTTCCGTTCGGCATCTTGCCATTTTTGAATAAAATCATCGAGTGAAGCATATTGTTTTAATATAGTATTTCGCGTGTAATCTTTAAAGGATTCCGTAACTAACTTGCCATCAGTATCGTAATATTGAACACGTTCAGCGATTTTTTTAACCGTGATACCTGAGACTTGAAATTTAATAAAACGACTTTCATCATCACCCCAGTCGGTATTGATTTCGCCTGAGTCAAAATTTTCACTGCTTGGGTCATATTCCGACTCGGGTTCATTAGTACCTAGTGCTTCATCGCTTGATTTATCTTCATCACCCCCTGTCAGCTCAATGATAAAGTCATCATTGTCCTCATCAATAATAACTTCAGGTTTTGTCTTCAATATTTTTTCAGGCGGCCCATCAAAATCTTCATCGGCAAAAAGTTCGGTGGCTTTTTTAAAATCTAGAATGGTGAACCAAAGCTTATTATATTTTTCGTCAATCCGCGTGCCACGACCAATAATTTGTTTAAATTTGGTCATCGACTGAATATTTTGATCCAGCACAATGAGTTTGCAGGTTTTTGCATCGACACCTGTACTCATTAATTCTGATGTAGTGGCAATGACAGGGTAGGCTTTCTTTGGGTTAATAAAATTATCTAACTGGGCCTTACCTATCTCATCATCGCCTGTAATTTTCATGACATATTTATCATTTTTAGCGACTTGTTCTGGATTTAAGTTAATTAATGCACGGCGCATGCGTTCAGCATGATCAATATCATTGCAAAATACGATGGTTTTTGCCATTGGGTCTGTTCGTTTTAAATAACTGGTAATGGTTTGTGCGACCAGTTCAGTACGCTCATCGATAACCAAGGTTCGGTCAAAATCTTTTTGGTTGAAAATGCGGTCATCAATGAGTTCACCATTTTTATCGACCTGCCCTTTATTAGGTCGCCAACCTTGTAAATCAATATCAATATCAACTCGCACAACTTTATAAGGGGCCAAGAAACCGTCTTCAATGCCTTGTTTTAAGGAGTAAGTAAAAACAGGTTTACCAAAATAGTCGATATTTGATACGTCTTCTGTTTCTTTAGGTGTTGCGGTTAAACCAATTTGAGTCGCTGAGCTAAAGTATTCAAGAATCTCTCGCCATGCACTGTCTTCCGCAGCACTTCCTCTATGGCACTCGTCAATAATAATTAAATCAAAGAAATCTTTATCAACTTGTTTATAAGCTTTTTGACTTTCTTCTGGGCCAGTTAGTGCCTGATACAGAGCAAGATGTATCTCAAAAGCGGGATCAACATTACGTTTGGTGATTTTGGTCATTGCCTGACCGAAGGGTTGAAAGTCATTAATCCTAGTTTGATCAACCAGTATGTTTCTATCCGCTAAGAATAAAATACGTTTTTTCTGCCGCGCTTTCCATAAACGCCAGATGATTTGAAAAGCCGTGTAGGTTTTACCAGTACCCGTTGCCATTACCAATAATATGCGATTTTGATCGACTGAAACCGCTTCGATGGTTTTATTAATGGCTTGTAATTGATAATAACGTGGTGTCTTACCACTGCCATCATCATGGTAGTTTTGAGTGATTAGTGGTAATTGTGCCGCTGTGAAACCACGAAATTTACAATATTTTTGCCAAAGTTGTTCTGGCGAAGGGAAATCAGATAATTTAATCTGAGATTCAAGCATTGTTGGGTTGGTTTTATCATGAAAGATAAAACCATCACCATTTGATGCAAATATAAAAGGGACTTCCAGTAAACGGGCATAATCCAGCCCTTGCTGCATTCCTTTACCAACCTCATGTTTATTGGCTTTAGCTTCTATGACCGCGAGAGGGCGGTTGGGTTTATGGTAGAGGACAATGTCAGCGGACTTAACTGTTTTTCTTATACCTAGTTGCCCACGGACAATCACTTTACCGTCCCGCAGCTTAACTTCTTGGCGAATCTGTGTCATCAAATCCCAGCCTGCTTGTTGTATAGCTGGCATGATGTATTTGGTGATTATGTCTGTTTCGCTGAGTGCTCTTTTATCCATGAGATAAGTATTCCTTTTCGCTTAATAGAGCTTATTTACAGAGAACTGAATTGTGGGTTATTACTTCAGTACTTAGCATAGTAGATCGAGAGCAATATACCATCTAGAAAGTTGGATACAGAATCATCAAACTATTTGAAGAAGATAAAATGGATCACATTGTTTCAATAGCTACTTTTAAACGGTTTTTCCATTTATTAATAGATTCTTCAGTTGTGTATTGTGGGTGATTAATACTGTTGATATTTAAACAAAGCTTTTTAATTCGACCTTGATCCCATACAAGTGATTTTTTTACTGTCCCTGCCATTAATATTGTAGTTTTAAGATGTTTTTTATTATTATTCTTAAATTCAACTACCTTTGTACTCATTGAGTGCAATCCATCAGATGTTTCTATTTCTAGTATGTGCTTAACTCTTTGATTAAATAAAACAACTTCTGCATGTAAGAAAAAACGAGAAGATCCATTTTCTTTAAGATAAAGGTTACACCTTTTTACTTTGGGTAATGGTAACACCTGATATTTAAATTCAACAATTTCTTTATGTTCTGACAATTCTTCTAAAATTTGAATCAGGGTTTTAAATATATCTTTTCTATCTGTTTCATTGCCTTCAAACTTTAACTGGTTGATTTCAGCTTGCGGAATTGTTCCAGAAGTCGTACTTTCAGAAAAGCTTACTTTTTCAATATTTCTACCAGATTTTGCTTCCTCATCTTGTCGCCCTCTTACCGCACTATGTTTTTTTGCATAAATACGTTTTGTCTTGATTTCTTGTGAATAGCTTACACCTAATGGTATTGAATCTATTTCTCTATGCGTTGTGTCACAAGACGCTTCATCTTCAAAGTTAAACTCCTCTTGATCAGCGGAAGGTGAAAACTTGCGCGCTTTTGTCTTTTTGACTTTATCAGTTACCCTTTCTTTACTTTCTGGATGTAGAAATGTGATCTCATCAGTAATAGCATGAGGTATTTTTGATAGCGACATTATTTCAAAAACGTTAAATTCATTCGTTTCTTTATTATATTTGCCTCTTACACCTATGGAGCAACCACTAAGATTAGGTGGAATAAAGTCAAATGTACAACGGCGAGAACCCTTGTAAATTGTGTTGTTTGTAACTGTATTGGAATAAATAGAATTAAAAGATTGTCTTACATCTTTGTTAAGTAGTAACCATGAAAAATACTGCCTATAGGATAATAAATCAAAATGAAATACAGGAATGGATGAACCAGAGAATGCTTCAATTTTTGTTTCATTTCGTCTGTTCTTTGATATATAAAATAAATTATTTAACCCCTCAGGTAAAAAGGCTGCTCTAGATAAATAAGCAGCATTAAAAAATAAGGCTCTAGCCAATTCGTAAGTGGGCAGTATCACTTGCTTTTCATTAGCTTCAAATGCAAAGCAGTTTTGATAACCAAGCTCTCTATAGCTCTTCTTTAGATAATCAGAATAATACGAATTATTGTTCATTATTTGTTTTTGCCAAGTGTTTATCGCAGGCAATTCAATTATGTCTTCATAGCCAGAAGACTTAATTGCCACGCCATCTTCATTTGAAAACACTCGTCCTTTGGCAAAAAAAGGTAGTAAATCAATCTCTGAAGCATAGCTATCGATAGGGTTCCCTGGCTTAAATTTTTCATCTTGAAAATAGACAGAACATTGCCAGGTTTTATCAGCTGGCCCCCTGAAAAGATTACCTAGCCCAACTAATTTTGAGCCATGCGTGATAACTTTTAATTGCGTCTTGCTCACTACTAATTCCTTCTATTTCATGTAAAAACTGTTTGGTAATTGGTAATACACGATTATTATCCACACCTGAAATTCTGGCAACTTCCCATTCTCTTATGGGTAAACTATTTTGGATACATTGTATAACTTGTGCAAAACATCTTCTTAATTGATATTGATCTAATGTCTCTGTATGTTTTTTAAAGAATAACTGACATAGTGGTAATTTAACAATGTTATTTTCAATCGTTGACTTGTTTTTTAGTTTATTCAGAAAGCAATTTTTTGATAGCCAAGGTGAGTTTAAATCTCTACCCATCATTTTTTGTATTCGTACTAACTGTTTAACAACAGCCAGATCTCTTTGTTGCCAATTTACCCTATTATTAATAGGTGGAATTACTTTTTTAATTTCTTTATTTATATATAGCAACCAAGGTCTATCATGACGATATAGCCAAGCATATATCCTTTTTGCTGTTGGCAATCCTCTGATTTTATTACTTCCATAATTTTGATTTTTATTTATTAACTCGACCCATAGCTTGCGGTAAATTTTTATTTCTGCTCCTTCAGCGGGTATTAATTTGTTTTGGCAGTTATTTAGTTCGTTTTTTGGCAAGCTGTTTACGATACCAATGATATTTTCAATGGTTTTTTTAGGGCATAATGCTATCCAAACTAAAATATGCTGTAAGTAAGAAAATGATTTTCTATGTTTTCTAAATAGATTCTTTAGCCAGCTTGAATTGTTAAGGTTAATTTCACAATTCATTTCCTTAAGAAAATCTTTCCCCCAAAATATTATTAATTTCTCGGCTATTTCATGATGCTTAACCCTTTGCCCTTTCAGGCAATATTCTTTAGCTGCTAATAATCGATAATATTGCGTCCATTGCCATAAAGTTGGGGATACTACAGATCCAAGGTCAAGTAATTCTTTGATCTTTTCTGACAAGAGTAATAACTTGTCAAAATACATACTACTATTAGATATTTTATTTACATTAATGCAAGTATTCGGTGTTGATGAAAAAAACTGGTGCCTGTGTTCACTTCGGTAAGAAATAGTTGAATCGAATAATAAGCATTGATGCGTGGGGCAGACTAACACTCCTGTTGCTTGAAACAGCCTTTTCCAATAGTATTCTCCTACTTGTAACTGCTCAGACTTATTACAGGCAGGACAAAATCTCAAAAAATCAGGTACCGGAACTATGGAGGCGGCACATCCAGTTCGAGTATGTATTTTCCCACCATATCCTAGTTTTAAATCTTGGATAAGCTGGGTTTTACGAGTCTCTGGAATAAAAGGAGAGTAAAGTGGGAAAAGTGTATGTTTATAAATGATCTCTTCAGCTGTCGTTGACCACAAGTCATTCACATTTTCAAGCAATTGATTAATATGACTAGGCAAATCAACAACTGCGACAACCTTTCTGTCAGAAAACAGTTGATCTAAAATTCTTTTGGGGCTGATTTCACCAGTATGCACACAAAACCTAGCCAGAATACTATACAGTAGCTCATCTGGATGTGGTTTTGGGAAATAGACAATCACATTTAACTTACCTTTTTATAAAATTCTTGAAAATCAAAAATTAAGTGCTTCAGTTTGACTGTTTCATAAAAGCTTTGCTTTTCTTTTATTGCAAAAATGTATCGGAGGTCATCTGTTTCAAGGTTAATCCACTCCTTTTTATTGATTTTTTTCGTTGTTTCTTTAGGTTCTTTTTCTTTAGGGACAATCTGAAATAATACCTTTTGTACTAATGCAGGAATGGCTAGTTCGGGGTATTTAGCTAGAATTTTTTCGGCAAATGGAATGGCGATATCTTTTTCAATATCCATTTGAATCAGAGCTGAAACTAATTTTTCTGATTTGCTACCAGTAACTTGTTTAGGTTGGTTTTGTTCTTGTTCAAATAAGTCTTCTACAATTTGTGTAACATTCATTAGTCGCTTTGAAATGTCCATCATCTTTAAATCACCAAATTCGGCAATATCTTCTATTCTACCGCTACGAAGTGCATTAATCATAGGATGAACAGGCTGAAACTCTTCTTCAAAAACAGTTTCTAATAACTTGGCAGTTATTCTGGGTGATTTAGTTATTATTGCCCTGTGCTGAGCTAGGCAAAACAATTTTACTACAATGTCCATAATGCCCTGGGTAAGATGGTACATTGATTGTTCAAGTTCCTCAGTTAACTCGCAAGGTGAACTGAGCCATTGATATTTCCATAAGGTTTTTAAAAAATTTCGCCACATATTGTCGCGTTCCATGCGATCCCAAGGAATATTACCAAATGCAATTGTTCTACGACCTGAGCTGAGTCGTGTTTGAAACATATGACTTGCATAAGGTGTACCCACCATAATCACTGGAACACAAATATCATTAGCCATCGTATCAAGGTAATTCAACATCTTTTCTACGCCGCCAGTTTTGGCTTTATTTAAATTCTGAATATCATCAATAACAATAATACCAATGGCATGTAAGCTGGCAAGGTGTGCCATATTAGCCAGCATTTGCCCTAGAGGTGTTCTTTTTCGACCAAATTGAGTTTTATAATCAGTTCCTAAGGCTTGGTCAACTGCTCTAAAAAAACTATGGCATAAATCTGATAAAGCACCATCATGCGGACAATGGAACTTTATATAAGTTAGTTGTGTAATATTTAAATCTTTATGGAAAATTGCTTGTGGATAGGTGTGCAAAATTTTATTGAGCGCTGTTGTCTTTCCACTTCCTGAACAACCTAATAATGTCATGTTATTGGCTGTAGACTCCATATCATCGAAAACCCATGTGTCCAATTCACCTTTAACTACTTTTTCATAACAATTTTGTAAACGTGAATAATAAAGTCCTTTTTTCGGGTTACGTCCTTTATAACCTTGGCGAATCATTAAGGATATTTTAGTTTCAAGTTGAATATGTGAAATTAACGGTTGAAAAAAACCGTCTAATAAACGAGCAATTGCATGAACTTTTATTTCAGCAGGAAGATGCTGTTCTTCAGTATTAAAAGCGGGAAGTCTTTTTAGGTTTTCAATTACTTGTTTTGGCTCCATTATCCAAGGTAATGCACTAATAAATGGATTATCAGTATATTCTTCTAGCAATTGATCATTGTAGACAGCTGTTAAAACCTTAAGACTCATCATCTTCTCCAAATAAATCATTTGTCATATCGGGGTAACCATAGTTTTCTTTTTCATTATTATGCAATGGAATAACTTTGGCAGGAGAAGCCTTTTCATCTTTTTTTATATTAAACGCTGAATTTTGTCGCTCAATTTCTTTTTCTGTTTTTTTGTTTTCTGATATGTTGGTAGTTCTACTTTGGTTTGACATATAGGATGTATCAGGTTGTAACTCAGAAGCTCTATTGCCTATTTGTTCGATTTTATCTTCAAGCTTGCTATGAGCCAAAATTGAATCTGGTTTAAGTGCGGCAGTAGTCTTCTTTTCTTCTTTTGTTTGGCTCCATACATCCCAAAATGAGCTGCCACGAAACCTCCTACTTCTATCTGTTAATTCACAAATCCAAAATTTATTTAAATTATTTTTAGGTCTTAAATAGATACAGTCAGCATTTCTTGGATCATACGCAACAGTTACGCCGTCTTCAGGTCTTGCACCTTTAAATCTGTCAAACCAACCTTCTTTTATGGCTTCAGTACATGTGTAAAAGCAGCCAAATAATTTTATCCCTAATTCTGAAATGGTTGCTTTTTTATGAGGTAATAAATTTATTTTTACGATATCTTCAGGAAATTGATTTAATTTTCCTGTTCTATTGGCTACTCCCCATTTCCAAAGATGTATTGGAATTAAAGGCAAGTCAGCAGGCATTTCCGGTTCACGGTCATACTTTTCAAGGAGTAATTGATTATTATGGACTATAACGGACTCAATAATTATTTCAGTAAAATCATATAGTGATAATTTTGCATCTAATCTGTAGTCGTATCCCCCTCTTTTTTTCGTTGATTCTTTTAATACAACACCATCAACATAGGGTTTAAAGTCTTCCTGTATAGTTCTAAAATAACGCTCCACAATACCTTTTGCATCACCTCTATAGGGTGGGGTATTCTCTATTCTTACTCCAAAAGCAGCAGATAAAATTTCAACATTTTTTCCTAACATTTCTCCCCTATCAGCTAAGATAGCGTTAGGTAATCCTTGGGTAGGCCAGTCATCAGGTTCGATCTCTAGTCCAAATTTTTTACAATATGCGACTTTATCTTCTGCGGTATGAGCTATCGCCATCATCGCACTAATCCATGAAGGGCCTTCATACCCAACGTACAGGCCTGTAACCATTCTGCTAAAGACATCAATAATAAAATAAATGACAGGTCGGCCAACTATTTTTGTCCTATCTCTTTCTGAGATCAAATATACATCTGCAATAGTTGCATCTATTTGATATCGACTACCTGGCCCTAGTACATCATAAGTTGATGTGCTACTTAGGGCTTTTATGTCTTTCTGATAGATAATAGAGTATTCTTTTTTCTTTATAACATCTGGCTTTTTATATTCTCTTTCGAAAAAATATCTAAACTGATCAAAAGAAGGCAGGTCATACAGTGATTTATCTGGGTTGTTGAAATTTGCCAGATCAAAAAACTTTCTATAACTTCCTGCAAATGTTTTTTCCTTTTTTTTAAGATAAATTGTATCAATAACCAACCTAAATAATCGTTCATCATCAGCAGTAATATTGCTCCCAATACCCGATTGGATTTCTCTTGGACGGCCTAATTTTAAACCTTTACGTTTCCGTTTCCCCCCTGCCGCACCTGAAAATTTATAATCTGGTAATAAAGCGTTTTTAACTTGCCCTCTTTGCCAGTACCTTCGCAGATAACGATATACCGTTTGTTTTGAAGCTTTTTTTGTGTCAGTAACTCCTTTTATTATTTTGCCTCGTTTTTTAGGATCAAATATTTCTGGATTACTTACTATATTTTTTATGACTTCCCAAGCTTTCTCTCTTTTTATATATTCAGAAGAGCCTTCCTCTGGAAGCGTCATTACATCATCTAAATATGGATCATCAATTGCCTTAATTTCTTCATCAACAAGCATGGCCTCAACTTGTTGATGGCTAATTATTTCAGGTAACGCTTTTGTAGATTTAATATCTATCCAAATCACTTGCCTATTATCACCCCATAATATTCGGTATGCATTTTTTAAGGATTTATATACTTGATTAATTTGTTGCATAATTAAGTAGTATATCGGTTACATGAGCGGTATAGATCACTTCACTGGCCGTAAGTTTTGCCAGCGGTTTTGAAATATCAAATGAAAATAGCCTATGTGCCAATAAATGACGGAACCATGTTAAGGATTCGCCATTTTCAAGCTGGTAGGTAAGATCAATTATTTTTGTGATTTCTGTAACGAGTTTAGAAGGGTTTTCGTTAAAATACTTATTTAATAACAGGTGGTTATTTATTAACTCCTCATTATCTACTTCACAATTTAGTGCAGAATAAATCCAGTCGATGTTTTTACTCACAACCTTAGAAACTTGTTTTTCAGTTATTAAGAACCATTCTATATTGACACTTTTCCAATAGCGCCTTTCAATTTCAAGTTTTTCAATTGTTCTTGGGTCTTCAAAGTCATCTGAATACTTTGCGGAAAGAGCCACCTTGTGGTTTTTTTCAAAACCATAATCAACCAAAAAATCTGTTGTTACAACTTGAGGCGTTTTGTCGATTATGTGATGTGTTATTCCCGCTTCAGCTGCTATGGCAATAGTTTTATCTTGAGGCAGGGGATATTGTTCACGTATATCAATGACTTTTGTATCCCACTCTAAAGATAAAAAAACCATTAACTCTAAGTCGGATAGTAAATGATGTAATCTTGACGTTTTATGACTAAGAACTCTATGAGAACGCCCTCTGGATGCTATTTCATGAACTTTTATGAAAGGTTGGTAGGTCTTACCAGTTCCTTGGCCTCGACCTGCTTTTAGCTTGGCTTCTATTTGCTTATTTGTTAATCCTTTCCTCATTTTTGCCTACCTTTAAATTAAGGGTATAACAAGTATAGACAAAAACAAGGCAGAGTGACACTTTATTCCCAAGAGTGATACTTTATTCCCAAGAGTGATACTTTATTCCCAGAATACAGTTCTTGAATAAGCTGCTCGGACATTATTCGACAGTAACAGACTTGGCCAAGTTCCTAGGCTGATCAACATCAGTCCCTTTAATAATAGCCACATGATAACTCAAAAGTTGCAATGCTATATTAAAAGTAATCGGTGCTGTAATCCTTCCTACATTTGTCGCGGCTTTTATCACTGTAAAATCTTTTTCTGAGCTTATATTTGATTTTTCATCTTCAAATACAATCATTTGGCCGCCACGCGCTTTTACTTCTTGTAGATTTGATTTTAGTTTTTCTAATAAATCATCCAGTGGTGCTATTGCTATTACTGGCATGTTTTCATCAATTAATGCTAATGGCCCGTGTTTTAATTCGCCTGCTGGGTAGGCTTCTGCGTGGATGTAGCTAATTTCTTTTAGCTTTAACGCGCCTTCCATTGCAATGGGGTACATTGTGCCTCTTCCCAGAAAAAGTGCATTTTGTTTATCTGTAAAACTTTCTGCGATTACTTTAATGGTTTCTTCATGCTTTAAGGCATTATTGATTAAATTAGGTAGTTTATGCAGTTCTTCTACGACTTGGTTTTCATCTTCTGCTGAAATGCGTTTTTTCACCTTGCCAATACTGGTGACTAGAAGTGCTAAAACCACTAATTGAGTGGTAAATGCTTTTGTTGATGCGACGCCTATCTCTGGGCCTGCATGGGTTAAACAAATAAGGTCTGACTCTCTTGTTAAGCTTGATTCAGCTACATTACAAATTGTTAAGGTAGGGACGTTTGAAGTTCCTGCTTCATCTACTTTACGATTAACATTTATTTGCTGTAACGCTGCTAATGTATCGGCTGTTTCACCTGATTGGCTAATGGTTACAAATAAAGTGTTATCTTGAATAACCGGGTTTCGGTAGCGATATTCACTGGCTACTTCTACTTGGCATGGCATTCCAATAACATCTTCAAACCAATATTTTGCCACTAAACCTGAGTGAAAACTTGTTCCACAGGCAATGATTTGAATTTGTTGAACCTTATCAAAAATTTCTTCTGCTTGATGACCAAAAGCTGAGACTAAGACTTGGTCAGGTGTGATGCGTCCTTCTAAAGTATCACTTACTGATTGAGGCTGCTCAAAGATTTCTTTGTGCATATAATGCTTATGATCGCCCAACTCTACAGAGTTAGATTTTAAGCTTGATTGCTTAACAGGACGCTCAACTTGCTCGCCTTTTGCATTATAAATTTCAACTGTTTCTCGAGTGATTTTAGCGACATCACCCTCTTCTAAAAACATAAAACGCTGTGTAACAGGTAATAATGCTGAAACATCTGACGCGATAAAATGCTCTCCAATACCTACACCAATAACTAATGGGCTTCCTTTTCTAGCAACTACCAAAGTATCAGGATCATTAATCGCTACAACACCTAAGGCATAAGCACCGTCTAAATGTTTAATTGCATGATTCACGGCTTTAAGTAAATTATCAGTCTGTTCTAATGCCTGATGCATTGCATGTGCAATAACTTCTGTATCAGTTTCTGAGGTAAAGCGATAACCGGCTGCTTTTTGATCAGTTTTTAATTCTTGATAATTTTCTATAATGCCATTATGAACAACTGCTACTTTATTGTTACAAATATGAGGATGTGCATTATTTTCTGAGGGAACGCCATGTGTTGCCCATCGCGTATGTGCAATGCCAATAGGCCCCGAAATTATAGAGTCATCTTGTTGGATTTTTGCTTCTAAGTTTTTTATTTTACCTATGGCTCTAACGCGCTGAAGCTCACTTGAACGATTTAATACTGCAATGCCAGAAGAATCATATCCGCGATACTCAAGCCGTCTTAATCCCTCTAATAAAATTGGAACAACATTTCTTTCTGCTACTCCACCAACAATTCCACACATATTATTCTCCTAATTATATTTAGTGGTTTTTTTAACTTTTTGTACTATTTCTTTTAAAGCACTTAGCCCTAGATGATTCATCACTGAATTTTGTGGTTATTTTTTATCTTGGGTTATTTCTATGTTTTCTTCATAGATGCCTGAAAGTTTGTGTTTAAACTCATTAGTTACTAACTTGGCATCTAACCTACTTTTTACTACTCTAGGGGTAATCAAAATAACTAACTCTGTTTTTCTATTATTTTTAAGAGTACTACCAAACAACGGTCCAATTAAAGGTAACTCATGCAAAAAAGGAATTCCTTCTTTGTTGTATTCTTCATTTTCTTTAATTAACCCCCCTAAAACAATAGTTTCCCCACTTTGAACAGCAATACTACTCTTTATTTCTCTGGTCAAAATATTGGGATTCCCGCTTGTTCCGGAGCTGTCTGCTCCAATATCCTCAATACCTTGCTCTATCGTCATTACCACTAACCCATTAGCATTCACTCTCGGTGTTACGGTAACAGTCACCCCTGTTTTTCGTTGTTGAAATGTAGTTGTTACGGTACCGTCACTGTTAGTATTTGCAACATCGGAAGTCTTAAGTGATATTTCCTCCCCAACTTGAATACTCGCCTCTTTATTATTCAAGACCATTAATGAGGGAGAAGAAATAATATTTATATTTCCTTTCCCTGACTCTGCACTAAGTACAGCACTGAAATCATCACTAACAAAAGCATAACCAAAACCACCAGTAAGACTTGTTACGGCAGCCTTTTTAGCTGCATCAAAAAGCATCGTTCCAGCATTAGAACTAGCCGCATTCTTACCATTATTGTGACTTAAAGCCCACTTTATTCCATATTTTAAATCATCTGTTAGCGTTACATCCACAATAGTTGCATCAATTAATACCTGCAATGGCATCACATCCAGCTGTTTAATAACACTTTTTACGACAGTATAATCTTGTGCTGAAGCCATAATAACTAATGTATTATTAACCTCATCTGCAATAATTCTCACATCCCCTAAATCAGATAAAGAAGTAGTGGCTAATGTTTTAGTTGTTTTTGTTTGTTTCTTATCTTTATTGGTTACCTGAACTGTCTTCCGACCTGCGGCAACAGATGCAGAGCTACTTTTATTATTATTCCCACTAAATATATCATTTAAAGTTGCCGCCAACTCTACTGCATCAACATGTTGAACTCTATAAACAATTACTCCCCCACCAGCAGAGGTATTAGCTTTATCCAATCTAAACACCCAACGCTCTATATCTTGTAAATATTTAGACTGCTGTGTAATCGCTAATATGGAGTTTAATCGTTCAATAGCCATAAACTGA
>Ga0105356_10001149_pt1 | contig 26119 bp, 24 predicted proteins | sample GOMGulsemesocosm_3_FD_83502 | JGI IMG/M metagenome (GOLD analysis project Ga0105356, IMG submission 83502) | Methane-oxidizing microbial communities from mesocosms in the Gulf of Mexico - GOM9D Gulf of Mexico | ecosystem: Environmental > Aquatic > Marine > Cold seeps | place: Gulf of Mexico... | reverse complement strand
TCTAAAGCTTTTTGTATTTTTGCCAGTATTGATAACTCAGCACCGAATAATGGTGTGAGTTCACTAAGAGCAACAACTCCGGTGCCAACTCTTATTATTGAAGGTGTTTCAATTTTCAGTAGTATCGATATCGACTTAAAGCGCACAATGAAAGAGAAGTTTATTAAAATGGCTGACAGTTTTAAGAAGATGTTCTCTTAACAAGGGTAAGAGAGTACAAAAGGGACTTTTATCAGAAGTAGGTGAGTAGCCACTTTTGATAAAAGCAGATATCATTTTTTCAGCATAAGATTAATTTTATTAATGGTATTTAAGTTTCTGCCTGTTGCTGGTTGCCCTAAACAGGATTCAATATTGGCAATGAGTTTAGAGCGGCCAATGCCATCAGGTGCATGTAAATAGAATACGTTATCTTCTACATAAAAGGCTTCTGATTCACCAAGGTACTTGTTCAACTTCTCTTGGTTTAACTCAATGTTATTATGACAAAAGTAAAAGTGAACAAACTTGCCTTCAAATTCGGTATAAGGGTTGTTTGCCAAAGACGTATTGAAGGTCTTTTTGTCCAATACAAAGAGTTCAGGGGAGAAAGCAAAGTTTGCTAAGACTATCTTTTCAACTACTTTGGCCGGGGGAGTGGTGCTAGCCAATACAACATTGCCCGTTTGAATATAAGTTGAGACATCGTGAAAGTTGTTAGCTTTAAGAAGAGGAATAAGCTCTTTCATTGGTAATAAGTTCTTACCGCTGACATTAATTCCTCGGAACAAGAGAATAAATTTTTTCATCATCATCCATTTAGCATTTAGCATTTAGCATTTAGTAGAAAATAGCTGGCTATTAGCTTGAACTACTACCTTGGGTTGTCACCGCTAAAGCGTTATTATCAAAAGTTAAATAATCGAAGTACCTTCAACTTCAACCACTGAGCAGGCGTTTGCTCGGTCAATGACTTTAATTAAGGTTGTTTGAATCACCTCATCTTCACGTGCATCTGTTTTACTAACAAATCGCTCTTCTTGGGCTTGTGCTCCTTCTTCTAAAGTAAATGACATAACGACTTCAGTGGCGCATTGTTCATTTCCTCCGAAGTAGGCTATAGAAATGAGAGGGTAACCCTTAAAGCCTTTCTTAACCTGCTTTGCGATGCGTTTTTTCGCTTTATCTACGTGCATTTTTAATCCTAATAATGGTGGATATGTTGGCTTAAATGTACCGCTTAACTAAGCGAGTACCTTCTCACTTTAGCATGATCGTTTCTAGCTTTGATAGCCATAAATGATTTGTTTAACTCGTTATTTTAAATATAGTTTTTAAATTTAAATAACAGCTTTCTCAGATGCTTTATTGTAACAGGCTGCAGATCTTTATTATTTGATTAGGCGCTCTACACCCTTACTAATGCCAAAAACATCTTCAGGTTTAAAGCCTAGGGTGATATGAAAGTCTTTTTCGGCTAAGCCTAGTTGCTGACGATGAAGTTGAGCTTTACTTGAGTCCACTACAACGAAGTAAGTCTCTTTATTACCTCTCGCTACACGGCCTAGCCCCTTTAAAGTAATCGTGTATATTTCACCAAGTTTGACCTTGCTTCGATCTATTTCTTTATATTCATAAGGGTTAATCAGCGTCATATGAAATTGGCTATGATCACGACTAGCCTGATTGTGTCGGTAATCGGTGAAGTCCGCAGAGATAAGCTTTTTCATTTGCGCTAAGTAGGGCGTTAAATCTTTAGCATCCACCAAGCCTCCAATATATTTCAGCCCTTGATTATCTTGTAATTGCACCAGCTTAACCGTTAAGTTTTTTTCTATTACATCGCTGTTTTGTTTTGAGTCATCAGCAATTAGTAAGGGGGAGCAAAATAGAAAAGCGGTAGAGATTAACATCGAAAAAGTTTTCATGCATATACCTTGAAAATAGAGTCTATATTAATGGTTAACAGTAACTAATGTGGTTAGATAACATCTCGTTATGAGTTTATTTACCAAAGTTAAATACTGATCTTAACTCATTTTTTGAAATTTCTTGGATGTAGATAGCTTTTGGTTTATTACCTAGTGTTGAGTAAAGAATAACTTTTAACTCCGTAACTTGAATACCATAGTTACCAGACTTAACGTAGACGCCATCGGGGTAACGACCTGAAGTCGCTTGCCAATTGGCCTTGTTTTCATCTAGCCATTCTTTGAGATCAACATAGGCAGGATCATTCTGAGTGAGAGTTATTTTCTGCTGGAGGTCACTGCGAAGAAACATCTGTACTTCTGGCTCAAGTTGCACTTCGACTACCTTGCTACAACCTAATAAACACATAACTAACATTAAAATGATGATTTTATTCATTTGATTTACTCATAACGGCTTAATTTTATAAATGTATTATTAATAGATCACCAATAGATAATTAATATACATCTACTTCTTAGACGCTAATCTACCTTAAAATCTTTGGGTTTCAAACTGTTAATTTAAGTGTGAACAGGCTTTTAAATCGACTATATCGATACGATCAATTACTGAGTGAAAGTTACAAAGAGTAGAGGTAAAAGTCCTCTTTTAAAATTAGAGTTAATGCTCAGTAATTGCGGGGAACTATTGCTATAATAGACTTAACTATTTTATTAAATGCTTACATAAAGGTTTATTATGCGCTTTCTTTCTCGTCGTCTTGTTATGCCTAATGATTTAAATTACGCCAACTCACTATTTGGTGGTCGTGCCCTGGAGTGGATTGATGAAGAGGCAGCTATTTATGCTATCTGTCAATTAGAAACAAATTGCTTAGTTACCAAGCATATTGGTGAAATTAGCTTTGAATCTGCAGCGATGCAAGGTGATGTAGTTGAATTTGGTTTGGAGACTAAAAAGGTCGGGCGAACGTCTATTACTGTCACTTGTTTAGTGCGTAATAAAGCCACTAAAAAAACTATCTGTTTGGCAGATGATATCGTTTTTGTACAAGTTGATGCACAAACCCGTTTACCTATCCCTCATGGAAAAACGCTGGAAATATTGGCGCAGCAAACTAAAGTTGAAATAAACACCCTTAATATGTAGCGTTACAATGTATTGCTATGCTCTCACTATTGATAAGTAGGGGGCTTAGCAATACACTATCTCTATTATTTACTTATTAATGTCCTAAATATTATGTCTTCAGATCGCTTTGGCACCAGTACCCACTATAAACAACAAGAAAAAGGTTATCGTGACCGCGCATTGAAATTATTTCCTTGGGTATGTGGCCGTTGTGCACGTGCTTTTGAGTTTTCTAACTTAAGAGAATTAACAGTGCATCATATGGATCACGATCATACCAATAACCCTAATGATGGCAGTAATTGGGAGCTGTTATGTATTTACTGCCATGACAATGAGCATGCCAAATATACTGACCATGCTAATTACCAAACTGAAGTGAAGGCTGGCGATACCAATCAAGATAGCGCTACCTATAACCCATTTGCGGATTTAAAGTCGATGTTAAAGAAGTAAGTATCGACCCACTGTACTTATATTTCACTTAGGTATGTAAAAGTACTCACTTAAGTGTATCTTCTTGAGTAAGGTATTGCTCATAGCCCGAAACGCCAAAGAATCGAATGGATTTGTTCTGTTTGATTTTTTTGGCTATTAAAAACTCACCACAATAAACCTTCACAACTTGTTTATCACCGTTGCTGTCGGTTTCATAATCGTGATTTTGATTGAGTCTGAGGTTATCAAACTCAGTTTTCATAATTAATTTCATTGCTTAAATCACTCCGTTTAAAGAAGAAAACCTCAAACTTAGCTAAGTGGTAAATTTACAGCTTGTTGATATCTTTTTGTATCTGATACCCCTCATCAGTCACTATGGTTTCTAGCACTTGAATACGTTCGCTTAGTCGCTGTACCTCTTTTCTAAGCTCATCATTTTTGCCATCTGCATCATTATTATGGGCAATGGTTTTGGCCTTGAATTCAAGGTGTTTGTTATACATTTTATACATAATACCAAAGACCACGCAGACAATAACAACGACCATCGTTGTACCACTCATATTTATCTCCTTTTATTGTTGTTTTTTGTTTTAACTATTTACTTTAATTGTTGAGCTTTGGATTGAGTATATACCCAAGTGCCTTCAAAATTCTCAATTCAAACCGTTTGAGCTTTCTTGGATATCAAGGCAAACAGTCTTGTCAGCCTTGATATTGTTTATAGTAGTAATATAACGGCTTAATGCTTTACTGGAAACTTTTCTCCTTCAAAGACCGTCCCCCAAATTTTAATATCTTTGAGCTTTTTTGGATCTACTTGATAGGGGTCTTGCTCTAAAATAGCAAAGTCTGCATTTTTACCTGCGACTATAGAGCCAATTTTATCTTCCCAACGCATTGTCCAAGCAGCATCAATCGTTATCGCTCTAAGCGCTTCATCAACCGTTAGCTTTTCACCTGCGATATTCTTATTACCATTAATGGTTACTCGATTTACTGCTGTCCAAGCTAAAGTTAATGGACTCAGTGGCGCCATCGGAGCATCGGAGTGTAAGGCAATAGGAACACCTACTTTTTTAGCAGTGCCTAAAGGCACCATTTTTCGTGCTCTATCTTCACCTAGCCATTGGTCAGCGTAAATATCCGCCAAAATATACTGGTAATAAGGGTTTGCCGATACCATCATGCCCAGAGCTTTCATTTGTTTTAACTGTGCTTCAGTCGCATAGGCAAAATGTTCAAGTGTGGTTCTGTGATCTGTTCTTGGGTATTCAGTTTGTAAGCGTCTGATTATATTAATCAACTCTTTAGCACTGCCATCACCATTGGTATGAGCATGGAGCTGATAGCCTTTATCCCAAAAAACCTTTGCATAACTAAAAGTGGTTGCAAGTGGTGCCAACCACATGCCTTTATGGCCATCTATATAACCAGGGAAATCCATTTGTGATGCACCTGAATAAATAGCACCATCCATCATCAATTTAAAATGCTTGTCATAAACCACACGGTGACTATTGCTTTCAGTCCATTGTTCAACTTCTTTTAAGGCATCTTCAGGAGAAATACCACGTGCGATAAAGTCAGTAATTAAAGGGGTTAATACTAAGCGCGCAGGTGCTTTATTTTCTTCAACAACTTTTCTTATAAGTGCCGTTTCACCAACGGGATCACCAAAAACACCCATACCCATATCCATAACAGTAGTAGTGCCACTTTGATGCATCATTTCTAAAAAATTTTTCATACCTTGACCGTAACGCTTGGGAGTAAACAAAAAGGACATTTTAGGTAACATAAGTTGCATGGCGCCATTTTCCCAAAAGTGACCTTTCTGCCAATCAGCTTCATGATGAGTAATAGTTTCAGTTTTATCTATGCCAAGCATATTTATCGCGGCGTCATTAGCAATAAGCTCATGAAAAGAGCGTTGCCATAAAATAACTGGTTTGTTTGGAAATAACTTAGAAAGTTCACGGCGGTAGATATCGCCATGCCAGAGGGCATGATAGCCCCAAGTTACAAATGGCACTGTCTTGTCTCTATCTGGGTCGTTATAGTGTTGATTAACCAGCACTGTTAATTTGGCGATATAGTCTTTGTTTGTTGTTGCTCCAGGAAATTCACCGGTAGGAAGTGACCAGTCATCGGGTGCAATAAAAGGGAATTGAGTTAATACTGCAGGTAAAGAAGGGTGCACGTGTGGATCAATTAAACCCGGCATGATAATTTTATTTTTAAAGGTTGGATCTATAGTAGCACCACGCTCTTTTATCCAACCTTGCAGGGACTCAATACTACCTACTGAGACAATTTTACCATTTGCTACGGCTACTGCTGTAGCGTTGGGTTGACTATTGTCCATAGTAATAATTTTTTTAGCAACATAGACAGTTAATTTAGTTGGCTTAATATCGCTAGCGGAATCCTTAGATGAATGTTCTGCAGCATGGCTGTTAAGGCTGAACATTAACAGGTAACTTATAAACATGAGTGTGAGTATTTTCTTTAGATGATTCATTCTTTATTCCTTAATTAATGAATATTACGGAGATTACTTTTGAAGTAAGACTATTTGGGAAATAACATGGTGAACATTAATCTGACCCCGACACCTTCCGGGCCATTATCAGTACTTTTTGCCCAATATTTTACCCCTGCACCAATACTTATCAACTGTCCGCCTACCTTTACCATCTGAGAAGCGGTAAAGTTAATAGGTACAGCAAGTTGCTTTGACTCCCAGTCATAAGTTGACTCCGTATTTAAAGCAAAGGTTGTCGCTGTTTTGGTGGTGTAAACTAAGAAGGGCTGTAAAAAAGTGGCATTTACGTCACTTCTATCACTTGGTCCGCCAACTGACCAAATGTGATTTCCTAACGCGCCATAAGTCCATGGGCCGGCTTGTTTTAAGGCAACTGCGGTTGGGCCTAAACCAAGCTTGTCTGTGGTTAACATATCATCTGAGCCTGTTGGCAACATTAGTACCGGACCTGCACCCCATATCCAGCCATTACTTGTCGCTTCTTTAGGTGAGAAAAATACACTTTGTACAATATCCCCAACACCTGATTGAGTGCCGGTTTTGTTATAAATATCTTTTTGCTCTATTACAGGAAGGATAGTACGAGAAATAACATTCCAGTCTCTGCCAATAGAAAAGGGAATTACTGGTTGAATGTTAATTGTAGTGCGGCTGCCTTTATCGTCTTTGCCGATATTTTCATCATAATTGTATTGGATAGGCGCACTGATTAGAGCAGCGACAGGATTATTTAGTTTTTTAGCTAAGGCTTCTTTATTATGTCCTTCATTTTTTTGTCCATACGCAAAGCTTGAACAACTAAGTGAAGTAAGTAGTATTAACTTACCTAAAAGAGGCAGTGGCAGGTCTACCTGTTGGCCTACACGAGTCCTTGCTGATGTATTGTTCATATATTCGTCCTTGATAATAAAGTTACTTTGTTAATTTTTTGCTTCAAGCCTCAAAGTACAGTTGGCGAGTCCCTGAGGGTAAGTTTTACTTTTCTACAGCGAGTGATTTCTCTGGTTTTGATTGTCTATGATAAAAACCTATCACAGTAAATAGAACCAGAATAAACGGCAGGCTGGTGATAACCACCCAATGCCAACCAGCGTTAAATAAGACCCAACCCGCGAGCAATGAGGCTGCCGCCTGAAAGCCAAATAAGACAAAATCATTGGTTGCTTGTACTTTATGGCGTTCACTGGCGTGATAGCTTTGTGGCAGTAATGACGTTCCGGTTAAAAATAGGAAATTCCAACCAATACCTAATAAAATAAGTGCCCACCAGTAATGCATTACCTCATGTCCCGAAAGCGCAATAAAAGCAACCAGTGCATAGATTAAGGTGCCTATGAGCATTAGGCCTTTAAGTTTCAAGTACTTCACTAACCAAGGAGTGATAAGCGACGGTAGATACATGGCAGCAATATGGCTTTGAATTACCCATTTTGTTTCATTTAAACTATGCCCTTGCAGGTGATGCATGCTAATTGGCGTTGCCGTCATTAAATAACTCATTAGCGCAAAGCCAATAGTCGCAGTACAAATGGCAATAAGGAATATGGGTTGTTTAGCAATCTCACTTAAGGGCCTTGTTTCACCAACAGTTTCATCGTCAGTACTTGTAGGGTTTTTAAAGGACATCATTATCAACATGGCACAAAGAATAAGGCTTAGCAGCAATAAAAATGAGCCCGCATAACCGTATGGAGAGCTGAGTAAATCTTTACCTACAACGGCTATTTCGGGACCTAAAAAGGCGGCAAAGACACCACTGAGCATTAAAATAGATAATATCTTAGGTACATCTTCGCTGCTTAAGCTACTTTCAATGGCAGCAAAGCGTAATTGTTGACCGAAGGCGCCACCAACACCTATCAATAAACTGGCAAAACAAAACAGTTCAAACAGTGCCATTTTCGCCGAAAATATTGCAATAATAGCTGCTGACAACGAGCAAGTTAACCCGGTATAAACAGCAAATTTACGGCCTTTGTTTTTTGCTAACATTGCAGCAGGTATAGAGCCTGCTGCCACACCTAGAATCATCAAGGTTAATGGTAGTGTTGCCAAAGAAGGATCACTAGCCATTTTACTTGATAAAATACCGCCAATAAAAACGATAATGGGCGCCGCACAGCCTACAAGGGGCTGTGTAATAAATAGCAGCCAAATGTTTCTAGGCAAGCTAAATATTCTAGATAGAATAAAAGCAGTTAGTAACAATAGCGCTAGCGTAATTATTATATTTATTGGCATAGGTATATTAGCTTAATAAGTTAAGAGGGGGCTTATCCTGATTCCATGGCAAGTAATGCTTTAATGTTAATTGTTTCAGCATAACGAATCATAGCAACTTGTTGTTGCTTTCTTGCTAATACAGCCATTCTGTCTGCCAGTTCATTACCTTCTATATTGGCGTGTCCCTTAACATGACGAATAGTGATTTTAGTATGCATGCTTTTATAGAGTGCATAACATTGTTGTACTAATGCCAAGTTTTTAATCTCTTCACCTTTACCACGGGTCCAGCCTTTTGCTTGCCAGCCTTTAGCCCATTTAGTAATACAGTCAATTGAGTATTTTGAATCTGAGAGGATACAAATACTTTGTTCATTGTTTTTCTTACTATTCTTTTCAATGAAGTGTTGAGCTAATTGAAATGATGAAAGTAAACCATTTAGCTCAGCAGTATTGTTGGTACCATTTTTTTCATACAAACCATAATAAAGTGAGGTTACCTTGCCTAATTCATATACCGCAATACCTGTACCTGATTTACCTGGGTTTGGAGAGCAAGCACCATCGCAATAGATTTCAACATCACTAGGGCCATTAGGGCTGATCGTTGCAGGTTTCGCGCTAGCACTCTTTCCGCTAGTTTTACGGCTAGACGTTGGTGCTGCACTTGAGCCTGTTTTTTTACTTAACGAGCGTTGCATTAATGCTTTTGTGTAGGTTGATGCAAAGGCTTGTTCAGCGGCAGGTTTTGATTCAAAACCCATATATTGTGCATCAGAGCGACCGGCAGTATGCTGTTGCACTTCAGGCCAAGTAGTGAATATGCCTGTTTTAGCACCTTTCCAGATAACGTAGAATTTTTTACTCATAACTTAATAGCTAACTCTTTTTAACGGTAAATAAAAATGAAAAACGTACATGTTTAGTATGTACTTAATGATTAGCATTATCATCAATAAGTTAATGCTTAGCTACTAAAAGATAGGAAGAAATAAAATTATATTTGCGGGTGTCAAAATACAAAAAAATCTAGCTTAGTGATATTACTAAGCTAGATTTTGTATGTGGCAACTGTTGAAGGGGTAGTTAGAAGAAACCGAGTGGGTTCACATCATAGCTTACCAATAAGTTTTTAGTTTGTTGGTATTGCTCTAGTGCCATTTTATGGGTTTCTCGACCAACGCCTGATTTTTTATAACCGCCAAAGGCAGCATGAGCAGGGTACATATGATAACAGTTAGTCCAAACACGGCCGGCTTCAATCTTTCTGCCCATACGGTAAGCACGGTTCATATCACGAGACCAAACACCTGCACCTAAGCCAAACTCAGAGCTATTGGCTAACTCAAGTGCTTCAGCTTCGTCTTTAAAAGTGGTTAATGAAATAACAGGTCCAAAAATTTCCTCTTGGAAAACACGCATATCATTTGTGCCTTTCAATAAAGTTGGTTGAATGTAAAAACCACTATTTAACTCATCAGTTAATTGCTCAACGTTACCACCCATTAATACTTCAGCGCCTTCGTCTTTGCCTATTTGAATGTAACTTAGAATCTTATCAAATTGCTGCTTAGATGCTTGAGCACCGACCATAGTTGTTGTATCTAATGGGTTACCGCGTGTAATAGCCTTAGTTCGTTCAATCACTTTTTCAACAAACTTGTCATAAATATCTTCTTGGACAAATAAACGTGATGGACAAGTACATACTTCACCTTGGTTAAAGTAAGCAAGTACTGCGCCCTCAATACATTTACTTAGGTATTCATCTTCATGGTCAAGCACATCTTCAAAGAAAATATTTGGCGATTTGCCACCTAACTCTACTGTGGATGGAATAATATTCTTTGCCGCTGCTTGCATGATTTTTTCACCAACGGGTGTTGAGCCAGTAAAAGCAATTTTAGCTATGCGTGTGCTGGTCGCTAATGCTTCACCTGCTTCCGCACCAAAGCCATTAACAACGTTAAGTACACCAGCTGGCAATATGTCTTCAATTAACTCTATCAAAACCAAGATTGAAGCCGGTGTTTGCTCGGCAGGTTTTAGTACAATACAGTTACCTGCAGCTAGTGCTGGCGCAAGTTTCCAAGCAGCCATAAGAATGGGGAAGTTCCATGGGATAATCTGACCAACAACGCCTAATGGCTCATGAAAATGATATGACACCGTTTTTTCATCTAACTCAGCTAATGAACCTTCTTGAGAGCGTAGGCAACCGGCAAAATAGCGGAAGTGATCAACGGCGAGCGGAATATCGGCTGCTAAGGTTTCCCTTACCGCTTTACCGTTATCCCATGTTTCAGCAACAGCGAGTAGCTCTAAGTTTTGCTCTAATCGGTCAGCAATTTTCAATAAGGCATTTGAACGTTCAGTTACCGATGTTGTGCCCCAAGCCTCTTTGGCTTTATGAGCAGCGTCAAGGGCCAGTTCGATATCAACATGATCAGATTGTGGTATTTGACAAAAAACTTGACCGTTTACCGGGCTAATATTATCAAAGTATTTACCATTTTGCGGTTCAACCCATTGACCGCCAATAAAGTTTTGGTAGCGTGTTTTAAAGTTAATTACCGCATTTTCTGAGCCGGGTGTTGCATAAATCATAATAATTCCTTTGTTGTTTTTTCGCTTGTTAAGCTGTGAATTTGCTTTTAACTGCGATTTTTATTGTTGTATTTTGTTGTTGTAATATGGATGCGAGTTATTTACCTTAGTCAATTAACTTCTGTTTAACTGTGCTGTAAATTCAGAAAACTTGCCTATTAGTTCAAATTAATGGATTCAATTTATGATCACTCAAGCAATAGACAATGTAAGACAAGCGCCTAATGTACTGGTTGAAAATAAACTTTCTTTTGCCGGACCAGAATCAGAGTTGAGTATTTATGATACTTATCAGCAAGCCAATAAAGTTCAGTTAAAGTCTGATCAGTTACTTTTTTGCGCTATGGTGACAGGGAAGAAAGTGATGCATAGTGCACAGGATGATTTTCATGGAGAGTTTTTACCGCATGAATCTTTTATTATGGCGCCGGGAAGTACAGTAGAAATTGATTTCCCTATTGCAAAAATAGCCGAGCCAACAACATGCTTGGCAATAGAAATATCGAGTGATAGGGTGCAGCAAGTGTCTGCAATGCTAAATCAACAACAGCCGTTAAACCAGGCATTTGGCCATTGGCAATATGATCACAAACTTGTTCATACCCATCACAATAATGAAACACAAAACGTATTAAATCGTATTGTACAAATCTATTCAGAAAACCATCCTGATCGCAGTGCTATGGTTGCGCTGGCGGTTTCAGAGTTGACCATTCGATTATTGCATCAACAAACCCGTGAATTTATTTTAGCCTTTTCTCAACGTGAACCTGATAACAATGGCTTAAATGCCGCGATAAATCATATTGAGATACATTTAAATGAAAATCTTGATATTGATGATTTAGCACGTATTTCTTGTATGAGTAGAACAAAGTTCTTTTATGAGTTTAAAGTGCATTTAGGTTGCAGTCCGATGGCTTATCAATTACAAAGACGCTTGAAGCAAGCAGCCCTTTTATTAAAAAAAGGCCAGCAGATCACACAAACTTGTTTTGCTCTAGGTTTTACTAATACTAGTCACTTTAGCCGTTGTTTTAAAAAGTTTTACGGGCTCAGTCCACGCCAGTATAGAGACCGCTCCCTTGAGCAGAGTTTAGACAAAAGCTTAGATAACCACATAAATAGCCATTTAAATAGTTAGTTTGCTAGCTTCAGAAGCTAAAAGCTTGTTAAAATTAGCGCATTATTTATTAGTTCATTAGGATACTCATGGCGATTAACTGGTTCCCAGGCCATATGCACAAAGCGCAAAAAGAAATTAAAGAGATATTACCGCAAATTGATGTGGTGATTGAAGTGTGTGATGCGCGTTTACCTTTCAGTAGTGAAAATCCAATGATCACCGAAATCAGAGGTGATAAACCGCTAATAAAGATCCTTAACAAAAGTGACTTAGCTGACCCTGCTACAACTAAAGTTTGGTTAGATTATTTAGAGTCTCAACACAATGTAAAAGCGATTGCCTTAACCACAGAGCAGCCGAGTGTTGCAAAAAATCTTGTTCACTTAATTCGTAAACTTGTGCCAAATAAAGATGAGGAAGGTAAACAAATTAATGCCATGATAATGGGCATACCTAATGTTGGCAAATCGACATTACTTAATACCTTGGTAGGTAAAGCAAAAGCTAAAGTAGGTAATGAACCTGCTGTAACAAAAGGGCAGCAGCGTATTCGCCTGGAAGAAGGTTTATACCTTTTTGATACGCCGGGTATGTTGTGGCCTAAAATAGCCAATGAAAATTCTGGCTATCGTTTAGCGGTATCAGGAGCAGTAAAAGATACTGCTTTTGATCATGATGACATTGCTTATTTTGCTGCGGATTATTTGCTTAAAGCGTATCCAAAACGTGTAATGGAGCGTTATAAGCTTGATGAACTACCAGAGCATGAAGAAGACTTAATTGAAGCTATTGGCCGAAAGCGCAGTTGTGTTAAAAGTGGTGGCCGAGTTGATTTACATAAAGCATCAGTGATTTTAATTAATGAAATTCGTGATAAAACCCTTGGTGCTATTTCATTTGAATTACCCGATATAATCGATGAAGAAAATGCACACTTTGCCGAGTTAGAAGAGAAACGTATTGCCGCTCGAGAGGCTAAAAAAACAGCACGTGGCCGTGGCAGAAAAAACAAACGTTAATACAGTCTTATTTGCATGTGAGGGAATCAAATCATCAACTTGGTATATGATGTCCTTCTCAAAGAAAAACGCGTTGATATTAGTGATGGCCAGAGAGGCAAAAAAAACAGCACGTGGTCGTGGTCGTAAAAATAAGCGTTAGCAACTTCATTTTTAATGTTTTGATTTAATAAGGTTTTGATATGAGCGAAGAAACAGTTTTTACCCTACATCCACAGCTGGAAAAAGACAGTATTGAACTGGCTGACTTTCCATTATCTAAATTGTTATTGTGCAACGATAGCGCTTATCCTTGGTTTATTTTAGTGCCAAAGGTTGCCGATATTAGTGAAATTTACCAGCTAGATTGGCAGCAACAACAGCAGTTGCTTAATGAATCGAGCTTGTTAAGTGAATTGTTGATGCAAATTTTTTCTGGCGATAAAATGAATGTTGCCGCATTAGGGAATGTTGTTGAGCAACTTCATGTTCATCATGTTGTGCGCTTTAAAGATGACGCTCAATGGCCTAAGCCTATTTGGGGACAACAAGCAGCAATACCTTATACAGATGAAGCGTTATTAACACTAAAGGAAAAATTATTGCCACAGCTAGCCGTGATATTTTCTGAGAAGTAGTTATTTCTAAGTGATCGTTTTGAAATGAACAAATAAAAGCAATATGACATTATAGTTTGTCATATTGCTTTTTTGTTTTAGGCGCTTTTAAGTTTATAAGCTAGGCATGTAAATCAATTAAGCAGCACTTGATTTTGATGATATATCAGTCACATTGTTTGACATATTAATACTTGCCAACGCTTGCGATAAATCAGCAATAATATCTTCGACACTTTCTAAACCAACAGAAATTCTGATTAAGCTATCACTAATACCGGCATTTGCTCTTTCTTCAGGTGTGTAGGGTGAATGTGTCATTGATGCAGGGTGTTGAATTAAGGACTCTGCATCACCTAAACTAACAGCAATAGAAAACAGCTGCATTTGGTCAATAAACGCAGTACCACCTGCAAGGTCGGTATTTAATTCAAAAGCAATAACACCACCGGCCGCCTTCATTTGCTTGCCAATAAATTTATAGCCAGAGTGGCTTTTAAGACCTGGGTAGTAAACATCTGCTACCATTGGATGTTGCTCTAAAAATTCAGCGACTGTTTGTGCATTACTACAGTGTCTTTCCATTCTAATTGGCAATGTCTTGAGACCGCGCATGATAAGCCATGCATCATGTGGGCTCATGGTTGCGCCAATATCTTTTAATGTGGTCATTTTGATTTCATTAACCATTTCAAAGCTTCCACAAACAATACCTGCTACAACATCACCGTGGCCATTTAAGTATTTAGTTGCGCTATGCAATACTATATCTGCGCCAAATTTGGCTGGTTGCTGTAATACCGGTGTTAGGAAGGTATTATCAACAATAGATAGTAGTTTGTTTTCTTTGGCAATCGCACAGATTTTTTCTAAATCTAAAACGACCAAGTTTGGATTGATTGGTGTTTCTAAAAAGACCAGTTTGGTATTTTCTTTAATGGCTGCTTTGATATTTTCCGGCTCAGTCATATCAACAAATGTCACATCGATGTTGAACTTTTTAAACTGGTGACTCATTAAAGCAAAGGAACAACCATAAACTGCTTTAGACGAAATCATATGATCGCCAGCTTGCAAATTAGTCAACAAAGCAGCAGAAACGGCTGCCATGCCCGTTGCAGTTGCAGCTGCATCATCCATACATTCCATGGCTGCTACACGTTGCTCTAATTGACGAGTTGTAGGGTTGCCTAAACGGGTATAAATAAACCCCTCTGCTTCGCCAGCGAAGCGATCACCGCCTTGCTTAGCACTATCAAAAACAAAGGTAGAGGTTTGGTATAAAGGCGTAGCGAGTGAGCCAAATTGCTTATCGTCAATTCTACCGGCGTGAATGGCTTTAGTTTCTATCTTGTCGCTTTTAAACTGGGTCATGACTCTCTTCCAAAATAAGGTGAAATTATTATTGTTATTCGCTGTGGGTTTCTATTAGTACGGCCGCATTAGGTTCTTGCGGTGAAACGTGAGTAATTAATTTGTTGCAATTATGTTGCCAACTATTAAAACCCTTTATTTTCAATGTGTTATGGTTTGTTGGTGGGTTGCTTTAAAAAGGTTTGTACTAAAATTATTACAGGTTGCTTGTTTGATTGACTATAGCTGCTAATAAATGAAGTGAAGCCTGTTAAAAGTGGAGCTTTACCTGTTTGTACTATATTTATTACTGTGTCATAGTTACGGTACACCCTTGTTCAGTATTATATTTAATCTTATGCGAATTGTTATTAAATCAAGTGATAGGATTGGCATCTCTCAAGAGATACTGGCTATCTTTGCTCAGCAAACCTGGAACTTAAAAGCAGTTGAGATTAGGAGTTGCTTCACCTATGTACATGTTGAATACGAAGAACTAACCTTGTCTCTTATTCGTCATTCTTTGGCTGGTGTTGTCGGTATAGTGAGCATTGAACCGCTCAATTTACTCCCCAGTGAGCAGCGAGAGAATCATTTACAAGCCTTATTGGATAAAATGCCTGAGCCGATTATTGACCTTGATAGTCATGGCTCTATTTTAGCGATGAATCAGGCAAGCCTTGAGATCATTTCGCAAGGAGAGCCTTCCTCTAGCGCCGAAGATTATTTGGGAAATCCTATTGAGCAGTATATTAAACAAGTGCAAATAAATATGCTTAGTGATACTGCAACTAGCCATGCAATTACCTTACATGGTAAAGCATATATCCTTGATATAAGCCCTGTATTTTCAAGTATCTCTAGCCATAATCAAGATTTAGGTAAAAAAGCAAAGTTAAAACAATTAACAGGGTCCGTTTTGCTCTTACGCTCAATGAATACACTAGGGCGTCAAATATCATTATTACAGAGTCACCAAGAACATAGTTTCGACAGTATTATTGGTCAATCAAATAGCATTACTTTGATCAAGCAACAAAGTAGGCGTTTTGCTGATTTAGATTTACCCGTGTTGATAAATGGCGAAACGGGCACAGGTAAAGAGTTGATTGCCAGAGCATTACATCATGCAAGCCCTAGATCAGGCTCACCTTTCATTGCTATAAACTGTTCTGCTTTGCCTGAAAATTTACTTGAAAGTGAACTGTTTGGTTATGCCAGTGGCGCTTTTACTGGCGCTCAAAAGGGTGGAAAGCCGGGTTTAATTGAATTAGCAGAAGGCGGCTGTTTGTTTTTAGATGAAATAGCAGAAATGTCTACTTATTTACAAGCCAAGTTACTCCGTTTTTTACAGGACTTAACATATCGTCGTGTTGGTGGTACTAAAGAGCTTACTGCCAATATTCGTATTTTAAGTGCGAGTCATCAAAACTTAGCAGAGCTTATTAATCAAAAGAGCTTTCGAGAAGATCTTTATTATCGGTTAAATGTATTAAGTGTAGAGTTACCCCCTTTAAGAGAGCGTATTGCTGATATCAGTATATTAGCGAGCTTCTTTATTGAAAATGCTGTTAAGCAAGTGACTAATACCAAAGAGACCGCTTTTACCAAGCCAAAGCTCACCCCCAAGGCATTGTTACTACTACAAAATTATGGCTGGCCTGGAAATATTAGACAATTACAAAATGTCTTGTTCAGTGTAGTAGCATTAAACAATGGTGGAGATATTAATGTTGAGGATTTACAGGGGGTACTCAACAAATTTATCAATAATAACATCCCTAATGATGCACGTGGGTCAATCAATATTAAGGACTGGTCAAGTGCCCAAGCTCAATTTGAATCAAACTTATTAAAGCAGCTTTACCCTATATTTCCAACAACACGTAAACTTGCTGAGCGTTTAAATGTATCGCACAATAAAGTCGCGATGAAACTACGAGAGCATGGCATTAAATAACCGTTGGATTTTTTAGTGGTGATAACGACTATTTTACTTATTGCTCTGAGTGTTTCTTAAAGGTAAGTTTTCCATTAAATTAGTATGCACGACTTGTAGTTTAATTTGATTGTCGGTAGCGTAACGTTTAATAGCAATAATATGTAAATTTAACTTAATGATTAGTAAAACCTAGTGACTGATAAAAAACTGCAACATTTTTATATTGCCCAAGAGCAATCTATTTACTTATTAAGCCATAAGGATGCAACTAAGTTAAAGCAGTGGGTTGAGCTTTGTCAGCAGCAATTAAGGCAACTTGGTTTTGAAGACGTTGCATTGCTAGGTAAGGGCGCATATGGTTTTGTATTTTCGGGGGTTAAAGGAAAAGGAACTTCCGAGGAAGAGCACCCAGTAGTCTTTAAATTTTCGCGAATTAACTTACCACAACATGTGCAAGACCGATTAGCCGAAGAAGCTGATATTCAAGGCCAGTTAGAACATCCTCAAATACCACAAGTTATCGATTATCAGAAAATAAAGCGGCAATCTATACTGCAAATGAGCCGAGCACCAGGCATAGATTTAGAGCAGCTATCTCACCAAGTAGGCCCGCTGGCACCTGAGTTAGTGGTAAGTATTGCCTTACAACTAGCAGATATATTGTTGTATTTACGTAATGCTAATAATCACAGACAGTTAAAGCCCATTGTGCATGGTGATATAAAGCCATCTAACCTTGTTTATGATAAAAGTACCGGCAAAGTACAACTCATTGATTGGGGCTCATCAGTGACTGCTCAGCTTGATTGTAATCAGCAAAGCACTAGTACTAACGTAATGGAGTTAATGAGTAGTGATTTACAAAATAGTAATGCCCGTTTAGGTGATGTTTACTTTATTGGGCCCGAACAGCTCAGTGGCGGACTATCTACACCAAGGTTTGATGAGCAGGGTTTAGCTGCAACCTTATATGCGCTAGCTTCTGGGCAGTCATGCCGTTATGGCATTAAAGTCATACCGGCCAATGCATTAGGTCTACCTAAATTACTTGCGCAAGTATTAACAGGTATGCTCAGTGATGATGATAAATTACGTTGCCAGGCAGGTGACTATTTTTTTAATAACCTTAACTACCTTAAACAAGTTGTCTTGGCTGAAATACCAACGGATATTGAAGTCATTGCGCAAATTCCCGTTTGGGTAAAACCGAAAACGGAACAAATTGACACCGTTGTTTATGGCTCACGAAAGTCGTTTTTACGAGAGCAAACAGGCAGCGATAGTTTAAGCGATATTGATGATGCCCAGCTTGATAAGTATTATAAAAATTACTTAATGGGCATGGGAGATAATGAAAAAGCTTTTGTTGCTGCGTTAAGTCGATTGGGGAATTTTCCTGTTGTTGGTGGTCTTGCCATACGCTGGGCTAAAGAAGGGGTATACATTGACTCCAACTTAACGCTGTTTGATGAAACTTTAAAAGTATCATTTACCAGTGCGGTAAATAACATTATTCACCTTGCACAGGGGATTTTTAGGGTAGGTATGTTTAAAAGCTGCCTGTTTAATGCGAGAAATACTTTGCACGTTGAACGAACTAGTGAAAGCCAACCCTTTATTGCAGAGCCAGAGCAAGAAATTAGCTTTGAGGTTAGTGATATCCCTGATGTTGATGATATCACTCGATTACACTCCTACTTTGAAGATGGTAAAGATCCGGATGAATATCTGCATTTACCTGATGAGTTAATGGCGGTTTTAGCAAGGCTAAACCTGATACACCATACTGGGTGTATTATCTTTGAAGTGCTGCCAAAACATTTAAAAATTCATAGTTATTTAATGTTACTAAACCATGAAAAACAAGCGGAGTTTACTCAATGTTTAGCAGAGGTTTTAGCTTTATTGCCAACTATTGCGGGCGTTGGCATCTCTGGCTTCATGAAGCTTCCCTATAAAGATACCCGTTTTTTTGAACATATTAGCAGTATGCCTGATAAGTTTTATCCAAAAAACCCTAAATTATGTAACTGATTTATTGATTATATGTACCGTCATTTTCTGTTGTAATTGCTAGCGAAATATCAAGCTGTAACCTATGTTTATTTGAGGTCTCTAAACTAGGTGAAATTTATTATGTACAAAATATCTAAATTTTTTGTTAAATATCCACTCTATCTTATATTTTCTATTGCTAGTGCTAGCGTGCTTTTAACTGCATGTGGCGGCAGTAGTTCAGATGATCCAGTTGTTCAACTTGATACGGTTGCCCCGGTAATAACTTTAACTGGGGATGCAGATACTAATATATTACTTAACGGTACCTATGTTGATGCAGGTGTATCAGCAACGGATGCTGTTGATGGCAGCATTACCATTGTTACAACAGGTAGTGTTGATACCACAATGCTTGGTCCTCAGACTTTAACTTTTACCGCCACTGATGCAGCTGGTAATACTAGCACTTCAATACGAACGGTGACTGTTGTGCCGCCTACTTTAACGGGAACAGCTGCTGCAGGTGCTGCCATTGTTGGTACGGTAACCATAAAAGATTCCCTAGGGGCAACTAAATCAGAACTGATTGAAGCCGACGGTACTTATGAGGTTGATGTTACGGGTTTAACGCCTCCATTTAGATTGCGTGCAGAAGGAAGTGTTGGCGGAAAAAGCTATCGACTTCACTCCTATGCTGAAGAGGCAACATTAGAGGGCACGGTAAATATCACTCCATTTACTGATCTTATTATTGCTAATGCCGCACATCAAATAGCAGAAACATATTTTGATGAAATAGCTCCAACAATATTAGATCCCGTTGAAGTAGCAGCTCAGGAAGATGCTCTTCAAGCTAAACTTCAGTCGGTATTTGATGCGTTAGGTTTAGATTCTGCAATAGATTTACTCACCACAACCTTTAGTGCAGATCACTCAGGCTTAGATGCAGCGCTAGATATTATTCAAATTGAAACTGACCCAATAACCAATATTGCCACTATTGAAAATGTATTAGACGGCTCTACTATTGAAGACGACGTGACTGACTCTGATGACAATCAAGACGTTATTGTTGTCGATGAGACCGCACTAAATGCTGCTGTAACAGATACGCAAGCAATTGCTGCATTGTTTGAGAACTTTGGTGAAGCCTTTGCAGATGGTTTAGTTACGGCTGACAGTATTGATGACTATTTTAGTACGTCATTCCTTCATGAAGATCAGGGTAAAAATCAGTTTTTAACGGATATAACCACAGATCCTAGTATGGTGGGAATTGCTTTTTCTAGTATTTCCGTACGTGATTTAGAGCCAACAACAGCCACGGTTGATTTTAACGTGAGCTTTAACGGTATGGTTGATGCTGAAAGTGAAACTTGGTATTTAGAAAAGCATACTGAACTTGGTTGGCAGCTCCTTGGTAACCAGATGTTTTTTGAAGCAGACTTATTAACCTTTCATTGTAATGATCATGACGGTACTGACGACTTAACGGGAGGCTGTGGTTTGAACGTATCTTTTGAAGACAATGATTTTTCTAATAATGGTACTAATGATGCACCGCTTGCATCAGCTACTATGGAAATCATTGATGGTACTGATGGGGAAACCGTTAAGGACATCGTTTACTTAGGTACTTCAGAATTCGGAGGTGCTGGAGAGTTGAATGTTTATAATCAAACTACGCAAGAGTTTCAGTGGGATTATGCTGGTTTTGGCTCAACGGCAGGGGAAGTCGATCCAAGTATCTTTGCTGTTGGGGATATAATTCGCTACAAATTATACATCGAGCAATTAGACCTTACAGCACCAGGCCAGCCTATGGTTAGTACTGGTAATGAAGTGACCAGCTTTGATAGAACCTTGGTTCATCTGCCGGAAACAACCGGTCGCTACCCAGCATTAACTACCGAATCGTTAACAGCCTTCAATAACTTTAATTTAGCTGAAGATTTAACCGTATCATGGACATTGCAGCCAGATACAGTGATAGACTCTATTTGGGTTGAAATTAATGACAACCAAGGGAATTTCTACGATGTTGAAGATGAAGGCATTGCTGTGGACGAAACTTCTGTAACCGTCGATTCATCTGTGTTTGCACAAGACTTATTGGATGATCTTGATTTTGATCAGACTAACGTTACCTTATTAGTACGTGTATATTCAATTTCACCAGTAACAGGACAATTTCATTCTACCGATTACCGTAGAACTTATGATGCTACCAGTGATCCTGGAGATGGAACATCAGCTATCACTTGCAATACAGAGTCACCTTGGGATGACGTCAATGATAAACCAACGGTTTTTTATTCTATCAATGATTTTGAAACTGCTGTTGCTGATTGTGAAAGCCAAGGAACCCTACCAACATTTGGCAAAGCACAGTTAGCTGGGATTACTTGGTATGTTGATGATGAGCATATAGTTTTTGATTCAACAGGTAGCAGCTTTGTTTTGACTAGTTATGGCGATGATGAAACTTTAGGTGGTGGTGATGATGAGACATTTTATGGAGTCGTGGCAGACTACGATACCAATGTTATTGAGTTTTCATTTTCTGCAACACAAGGTGGTGAAATTCTTGGACGTGACTTAATCCGAGTTAAAGAAGAGACTACTTTTGGTGGCAAGTCTGTTTATAGAGCCCTGATCCTTTGGGAGTATTATGATTGGACTGAGTCTGATAGCGATAATTCAGATAAAACACATAAAGGTGGTGAATTGCATACAGGCGCATATGCAGTAGATGCAAACTTTGATTGGGCTGCTTGGGATGCTCAATAACTCGATTTAATGAAAATTACATACAAAAAAGCCAGTTATTCAACTGGCTTTTTCATTTTATAAGACTTTTAAGTTAACTCTCTAGTCTTTAGTTGGGTTAAAATTCTTAACCTCTTCACCTGAAGCTTGTTTGTCAGCATGGTAACTTGAACGAACTAACGGTCCACAAGCAGCATGAACAAAGCCCATTTTTTGTGCTTCACGCTCAAACATAGCAAACTCATCAGGGTGAACATAACGCTCTACTGCTAAATGATCTTTACTCGGTTGTAAGTATTGACCAATAGTAAGCATAGTTACACCGTGATCGCGTAAGTCTTGCATTACCGCAAGAATTTCTTCATTAGTTTCACCTAAACCGACCATTAAGCCTGATTTAGTTGCTACGGTAGGATTGGCTTCTCCAAAGCGCTTTAATAAGTCTAATGACCACTGGTAGTTAGCCGCCGGACGAACTTTGGTATATAATCGTGGCGCAGTTTCCATATTGTGATTAAACACGTGTGGGGGATGCTGGTTAAGGATTTCTAATGCTCTATCCATACGACCACGGAAATCAGGCACTAAAATTTCTACTTTAGTATTTGGTGCTTGTTCACCAAGTTCTTTCACACAATCAGCGAACTGTTGTGCGCCACCATCACGTAGGTCATCCCTATCTACAGAGGTGATAACTACGTATTTTAAGCCCATATCCTTTAAACTATTAGCAAGTTTTTTAGGTTCATCGGCATTAGGAGCAAGTGGACGACCATGGCCAACATCACAAAAAGGGCAACGACGAGTACAAATATCACCTAAAATCATAAAGGTGGCGGTACCGTGGTTAAAACATTCAGACAGGTTAGGACATGAAGCTTCCTCACACACAGAGTGGAGGTCATTTTTACGTAAATTAGCTTTGATGTTATCAATACGTTCGCTTGAACGAGGTAACTTGATGCGTAACCAGCTCGGTTTGCGTAACATTTCTGATTTTGTTGAGCTCACTACTTTAATAGGGATGTGGGCCAATTTATCAGCATCACGAAGCTTTTCACCGGCAACTCTTTTTGTTGTTTTTGAGAGGTTGGTTTCTGAGATATTCTTTTCTGAAGTTAAGTCACTACTCATGATGCGTGTCATTCTCGTTTGGTAAACCTGTTTGATAACTAACATTTTTAGCTTCAAACAAGGTAATTAAATGTTTCACTAGGGCAGTACTTGCACTAGCGGTATCTTGTGGTCCCTGTAAATCGGCAGTTTGTACCATTTCAAGACCAGCATAACCACAGGGGTTAATGCGTAAAAAAGGGGATAAATCCATATTTACATTGATGGCTAAACCATGGAATGAGCAGCCTTTGCGTACTCGTAATCCTAAGGAAGCTATTTTTTTCTCATCAACATATACCCCAGGGGCATCTGCCTTGGGGTAAGCGGTAATATTATAATCTGCTAACGCCGAAACAATACTGTTTTCGATCAAAGTTACTAATTGTCTAACACCTAATTTTTTCCGGCGTAAGTTAATCATAAAGTAGATAACTTGTTGACCGGGACCGTGGTAAGTTACTTGACCACCTCGGTCAACCTTTACTACTTCGATATCTCCCGGTACAAGTAAATGCTCTGCTTTACCTGCTTGGCCTTGAGTAAAAACGGCAGGGTGCTCAACTAACCATAATTCGTCAGCAACACTATCATCACGGTTGTCAGTGAAATTTTTCATGGCATGCCAAACTTGGCTGTAATCCATGGTGTTTAATTGTCTGATAACTAATGAGTCAACAAGACTAATAGGAGCTTGTTCAGTGGTTGAATTTGACAGCACTAAGCTAACCTCAATAATTTAGGTTTAAAATCTATGGTGTTAGGTTAGTGTTATAAAACGTAACGTACTTGTTCAAGGGCAGTTAACGTTTCATAGATTTTTTCAATATGTTCTTTACTGGTGACGGTCACCGCAATAGAGACTGAAAGGTAAGTCCCTTTTGAGCTTGGCTTAATTTTTGGTGAGTAGTCGCCAGGAGTGTGTTTTTGTAGCTCAGCAATAATTACATCGGGTAAATCATCACTGGCAACACCCATTATTTTAAAATTTAATACGGTTGGGAATTCTAATAATTCGTCAAACTTGGTTTTCATCTTGGTTTCTTCTTTCTCGAGCGGAATTTTTTACTTAGTAGCGGCATTTTACCATTAAAAATTCGGCGCTGATATTACTTTGTTGCTTACACTCGAGTAAAAACAAAAAAGCCTCAATAAAGAGGCTTTGTTTAGTTAAACTTTCCTGACTCTTTCCAGAAGGTTAGCGACTTTTTAGTCAGCAAACTGCAACTTTACATAATCAACTAAACGGCTAAACAAGCTACCTTCATTAACTTCCTCTAGTGTAACTAAAGGGTATTGAGCAATGTCTTGTTCATCAAGTTGTAAAAATAACGTACCCACAACGGTTCCTTTTGCTAAAGGAGCTGTTAACTGTTGATTTAACTCAAAGTTAGCTTTCAAGTTTTTGCGTTGACCACGTGGAATGGTAATTGGTGTGTCTGAGATAATGCCCAAATCAACATTTTCTTTATCGCCCATCCATATACGGTTAGCAATGAACTTTTCGCCCGCTTTGTATGGCGTAATAGTTTCGAAAAAGCGGAATCCGTAGTTTAGTAGCTTTTTACTTTCTACTTTTCGAGCCCGTTCACTAGCCGTTCCCATAACTACGGTCACTAAACGCATGTCACCTTTTGTGGCAGAGGTAACTAGACTGTAGCCTGCATTTGAAGTATGGCCGGTTTTCATGCCATCAACATTTAAGCTTTTATCCCACAATAAACCATTACGGTTGTATTGCTTGATATTGTTATAAGTAAATGACTTTTGCTTATAAATAGCATATTCATCGGGTACATCACGAATAAGCGCAATTGCTAATGTTGCCATATCTCTTGGCGTGGTCATATGAGATGTGCTATCTAAACCATGGCTATTTTCAAAAAAGGTACTCGACATGCCTAATTGCTCAGCATGTGCATTCATTAAGTCAGCAAAGGCGCTTTCACTACCGGCAATATGTTCAGCCATAGCAACACAAGCATCATTACCAGAAGCAACGATAATTCCTTGGTTTAGCAAGTTTACTGGTACTTCAGTGCCAACTTCAATAAACATTTTTGAAGAGTCTGGAAATTTCTTAGCCCAGGCATTTTCACTGATCATTACTTTGTCAGTGTTCTTAATATTGCCGCTCTCAAGCTCTTTACCAATGATATAACTGGTCATTATTTTGGTTAAACTTGCAGGGGCTAATTGGGTATCAGCGTTTTCTTCTGCAATAATTTTACCTGTGGTGTAATCAATTAGGATAAAACCTTTAGCATTAATTTGTGGTGCATCAGGAATAATAGTGATGGCGTGTGCTGTTGGTGTTAACGCAACTGCTGCAGTGAGTAGAGCGCTACTAAAAAAAGTGAGTAATTTGTTGGCTGCATATTGGCCAGGAAGTGCTGCTGTTTTAATCATAGTGTTGTCGTATGTGAAAAGGTAAGGAAAATCAACTAGGCGAAAGTATACCACTTCTAAAAAGCTTGGCTATGGGCAAAAAACAGATAGAAGCAATAAATTTGCAGAAAAGGGATTATAAATGTAACAAGCTTTATAAAACGTAGTTTTATCCTGTCAATTAGGTTATTTATACCATTATTATAAAAATGAGTAATCGATGCTGCTTCTGTTTAAATATTGCTAATTTAGTAAAGTGTTTATTGTGAGGCAGCTCTCGGGTAGGCGTTTGGATATCCATTTTGCTTTAATGCTAGTAAAAGGGCGTTTAAGGTCGCAAGGTCGTTAATCGGACCAATTTGAATGCGGTAGATCCCTTGTTGCTCAGGATAGCTTGTTTTTTGCTTATATTGTATCTTTAGCTGCGATGCCGTACTTATAGCAAGCTGCTTTTTACTGGTGGCAAATACTTGGATGTAAGGAGTGGTAATTCCCATAACATTGTCTATGTGAGAGAGGGCGGGAGTAGTCGGCGTATTGCTTGGTTTTATTGATGGTATGGCAATCGCTTTATCAACTTGTTGAGCTTGCTTGGTTGCAGCGACTATAGGTTTATTAGTTCGTTTATCAAAATCGGTAATCGCAGTTATTTTCACCTGTGCCGTACCCGTTTTTAACATGTCGAGTTTATAAGCAGCACTATAAGATAGATCGATTATACGTGATTGATGAAAAGGCCCTCGATCATTTACGCGAACAATAACTGACTTATCATTGGCTGTGTTGGTGACTTTTAAATAAGTGGGTAAAGGCAAATTCTTGTGTGCAGCACTCATGGCATACATGTCATATATTTCGCCATTTGAAGTGAGGTGACCATGAAACTTTTTACCATACCAAGATGCTGTGCCTGTTTGTACAAAACCTTGAGCTGTTGCTAATACTTTATAG
>Ga0105356_10001147_pt1 | contig 26126 bp, 19 predicted proteins | sample GOMGulsemesocosm_3_FD_83502 | JGI IMG/M metagenome (GOLD analysis project Ga0105356, IMG submission 83502) | Methane-oxidizing microbial communities from mesocosms in the Gulf of Mexico - GOM9D Gulf of Mexico | ecosystem: Environmental > Aquatic > Marine > Cold seeps | place: Gulf of Mexico... | reverse complement strand
GCTACAACGCATGGCTCAGTTAAATAGTGCACTGACTTGGACACGCAAACCAACAATGCATTTTGAAGTAAAATCTATTCAACCCAAATTCATATTCATCGTAATGATCATGGCACTTAATTTTGGATACAACGCATGGCTCAGTTAAACAGTGCATCCATTGCACCACTTAAAAAACAATTAAGCTCACTTAAATTGCGTTGCACAAAGATAGACGCCGAGCTTAAACAGACAGAAAATCGTTGCTTTGTATTTGAAGCACACCAGTTTTCAAAACGCAGTTTAACGCTAATGGGTTATCTTAATCAGGTAGAACAGACGCTCAATACACTAATAGCGAGTATCGATAAAAACCGTTCTGAGTTATTAATAAAAATAGAGTGTGAACAGTTTGTCACACAGTTTCAGTTACTGTTACAACTTGTTCAATCCATTGAGAATGGCAAAGGCTCATTGCTATATAAATCTTACTCTTCACCCAAAGAAAAGATATTTCAGCAACTGAAAAAACAATCTGAATATGAACACCGTTTACTTGCTATGATTGCAGAGCAAGAGGAGATTCTTGCTGACGATAGTCAGTGTGATCGAACCTATGTCAAAGAGAAAATCGACGCATTAAAAATACGCTTTCAGAAATGTAATAGTTTTACCCAAAAATTAGAGTTTCAACTTGAGGATTTAGAAGATGAGTGAAGAGCAACATAACCTAGCTGATGCCCCACCAGCAGTACAGATTGCAGTGGATTTGATCCAACTGTTAGAAGAGAACAAAATCGATAATAAAACCGCTGTTGAAGCGCTACAAATTGTATTAAATGACTTCCAAAAAAAAGCACAGACTAAATAGTCTGCACTTTAAAATTAGAGGCTTAAAGGCCTCTAATTTTATTCTCTTAGATAGTAAAACGTTCAATACGTTGATCAACATCTTGAGATAGTGACTTCACGTTCAAGCTTTCCAATTTCGTTTGTTCACTCGCTTGCTCAGTCTCAACAGAAATATCACTAATGCTTAACATTGCACGTGCCACTTCATCGGCCACAGCGGCTTGCTCTGTGGTAGCAGATGCTATTTGCCCGGTCATCTCATTAATTTGTGTTACGTGTTGTACGACTAACTTAAGCTTTTCATCAGTACTGGCGGCAGCGGCAATCGTTTTATCGGTTGCCTCTTTACCATCGGCCATACTTTGTGAAGCAGTTTGTGATAATGTCTGTAACTTTTCAATAATCTTTTGGATTTCAACCGTAGAGTCCTGTGTGCTATGCGCAAGGCTCCTGACCTCATCTGCTACGACGGCAAAACCACGACCAGCTTCACCCGCTCGTGCAGCTTCAATGGCGGCGTTTAGTGCTAATAGATTCGTTTGATCTGAAATACCTGTGATTACATTCAACACTTTAGCAATCTCTGATGAGCCCTCTTTCAACTCATCCACAACACTCTCCGCATGGTCAATCTTTTGCGCCGCGTTATCAACAAGACCCATTGTTTCTGCAACCATCAAGCTTGCATCTAAGATCATCTCGTTAGTTGATTGAGTCGTATTTGATGCGGTTAACGTATTTCCTTCAACCTCTTTAACTGTTAGTGACATCTGCTCGATCGCACTCACCACAGTTTGAATCTCTGCTGTTTGTTTATGAACACCACGATTAGTTTGCTGTGCAATCACCGACAGGCTGTCTGAGGCTGATGTTAAATCACTAGAAGAGCCTGATAACTTAGTTAATAAGTTATGAAACTCAGTCAACATAGAGTTAATTGAATGACTTAACAAGCCTAACTCATCACTTTTATTCACCTGCAAACGTTGCGTAATATCGCCTGCTTCAACTTTGGCCATCACTTTTTGAATTTTTGTGATAGGAGAGATAACCGCAGTGATAATATTCCAAGCAATAAATGCAAGCCCAGTAACAACGAGGGTAACAATAATGGCCATCTCAATAATATTATCAATAATTTTTTCTGTTACATCACTAATATAAATACCGGTACCAACAACAATATTCCACGGTTTATAGTGTAACGAATAAGAAAGTTTGTCTTCAGGTGCACCATTGGCGATTCGTTGAAACTGATATTCCGTGTAACCACGGTCACCTGACTCCCTCGTTCCACTTAGGATATCTTGATAAACATAACTACCATTTGCATCCATTACGTTTGCAACATTACCACCGGTTGCTTTTCCTTTTAGACTCGCTTTTAACACCATATCCGTTGTAAAAGCAAAGAAGTATCCATTGCCACTGTATTGCATCTCTTGAAGTATGGAGTAGAAGCCATTTTGGGCTTCTTCCAAGGTTAACTCATGCGTTACTACTTTTTGCTGATAAGCGATTAAAATCCCTTCTACTGTTTCTATTTGAACTTTTAACTGTGTTTTTCGGTCTTCATACATCTCTTTTTTTAATAAAGAGATGCCGCTATAACCTATAAATAAAATTGATAGCAATGAAAATGCTACAAAGAAATACACTTTTTTCTTGATTGTAAATGACACTTAATAGTTCCTTTATTTTTAATGAGAATAGATATCAACAACATAACACAATAGAAAAATAGTCATAGACATGAAAAGTCATCTTTATGAATATATAGTGTTTCGGTCACGACGATATCATCAACTGTAGATGTTTTGGGACCGCTCTCTAACCACGTCAGAAGTAGTTGTAATTGTGCTTTTTCACCAAACATAAGCACCTCTACTGAGCCATCGTTTAAATTTTTGGCATGGCCATAAATATTTAATTTATTTGCCTCTTTTGCCGTAAAGTAACGAAAACCTACTCCCTGAACTAAGCCAGAAACGATCACTTTATAACCTTTTTTAGCTACTATTTGTTTACTCATTACGCGATTTCCTTTATGCACTAATGAAATAAAAATCAAATTGGTTATAACTTACTATTATATAGTAGCCTACCTATTTAGGGTAAAGTGTAGTTTATTTAATGGAATAACAATCTAAAGAAAAGTTTTATAAATATTATAAAACCCTCCTCTTACTTTTAGGTTACCAATTTATTTTATTCACTAAAAAATGATGGTAGTTGTGACCATTCAACGCTTAACCATGTTTCTGGTTGTGGCCAATTTTCTGGGGGAAGTATAAGTGGGTAAGTGGCAGAAACAGGGATATCATCTCCTTGCCATTCTTGACCAAGCTGTTTCTTACAATGTGGGGCTAAACTTAACTGCATGTTTCTCTTCACAAGAAATACAGCGTCATTCTCTGTTTGGCTTTGATAGTCATAGATAACAAAAACTGCCTGCTCAGAAACCTTTAAGAAATAGATAAAGCCTCCGAGCTCAGGCTCTTGAAAACGACACATGTCTTGCACTACATAGGTTTCAACAATCACCTTTTTGTCGTTGATATCTTGCAGAATATCAGGGTATGGATTTTCCCAAGCTTTAAGCCAGCGGTAGGTACTCAATAGAGCAAAACTTGCAGAAATTACAATAGCCACTTCGCGTAGGCCAGAAAAAGAGAGTATTGAAGTTAGTAATTCATTACCGGTAGCAAGATAGCTGAGCACACCACTTGCGAATAACAAGCCAAGTAACAAAGCTCCCCACAATACAAAAAAATTCAAAATTGCTTTTAATAACCGTTTACGGGGGCTAGCAGCTTCTCTTAGGAGGTGATGTAAATAATCTAGTTCATCTGCAGAGCTAGCCCTTTTAGTGCTAGCAAGCAGCAGATTATTTTGTTTCATCTTCGTCTCGAATAAATTTTATTTCAGAGAAGCCCATGGCTGCAAATTCAGTTTTACGATGATTTTTCAATATACCCTGTCCACGACAACTCATCGCTAACTGCTTTTCCATTGCAAGAAACTGAGTAAGATCAATACCTTCAGCATCAGCAACCGCTTCATAGATATCGTGGAAAACACCGTAAGAAAAGGGAATATTTTTGCGTTTCTTTTTAAAAACATAAGTTACTTGGCGTGCCATTATTTTGTCCTTGAAATTTAGATTGTTGAATAGGCAGGCATAGTACCGCAAGCAATATTCTCAGCAAGAAAAATCATGATTAATCTTGTGAGTATTTTATTTCAGGCATAAAAAATCCCAAACAGATTGGGATTTTTTAGTGTTTATATTGCAACTGAAATAGTTAGTGATTGCTGACTAAATCAACAACGGTGCCACCAGCAATATCAATATCTCCATAGGCAAAACGAATTTCACCATTACGTCGTTCAATCGCTTGTGGAAAATTAAGAGAGCGAGGCAACAAACTAATCACCTGTTTTCTAAAGCGGTAAACAAGAATGTTGATATGACTTTCACTTAAACCGAGCATCTTACAAAGCTGATCTTTATCCATCCAACCTTGCTCCGCTTCACAGAGACCATTATCCCTGTCTTCCAGACGTTTTCTCGCTAAAAGAAGCATTAGGTAATGATGATTCCGCTTACCTAAATCATACACATGTTCACCCATTTTAAACTTAAAGGACACATGCTCTTCATTTTGGCTAACATTAAAAAATATCCCCACTTGTGGGGACGTGGGCAACTGATTCGAAACTAAATAAGTAGTTTCTTCACTGGCACGGGCTTCAATGAAACGCCAAGTCTTTCCATTGCAACCAACAAGATCGCCAGTTTTTAATACGGAGATCCCTGATTGACTTTCACATACCCAATGGCCATTCGGCGATTGGTAGAGTGTCACTTCAGCAAGCTCTTCATTGGGTAAAACTGCAAGACCATCTAACTCAATAGCTTCAAGGCCCGCAGTGACAGGTACTAATAAACTTTTTGGCGGGAGAACATCTAGCATTTCCCAAGCATCACCACTTAAGCTTGCAAAATGAATTTTATCGCCTTTATTTAATTTTTGCATGCTACCACGTAATACAGGGTTACCATTCACAAAGGTACCATTACTGCTTGAATCTTGGACTAACCAGTCTTCACCATCCCATAGGATAGTGGCATGCATACGTGATGCATCGGCATTGTGTAAAACAGTATGTGAAGTGCTTGGATGACGACCAAAGATATGCTGAATCAATAACGTGACTTGCTCTTCGCTATTGTTATTAATGATTCTTGTCATAATTTATTCCCCAAAACGTTATTGCCTTTCGATAAAGCGTCAGTAAAACTAGTGGCCATTCGCAACTAAGTCATACATAGGATAGTTTGCTATATCTTCGGCTAACTGTACATTTTTAACTATATTTAAAGATTGCTCTGTGCGCTCAACCAAACTATTAAAATCATCATGATCTTTCAGGTCTGCACGGCCAATTGCGCAATCGATATCAAACTCTCTCATAATGATATTATTATCTAAAACATGGCAGATATGATTAACAAGTTCCGTAATAGAAGTATCTTCAGTTTGGTTTAAGATTACCGTAAATTGATCTCCACCATAGCGGAAAACCTGATCAGTAAAATGGATACATTGTGATAGGAGGCTAGCAAAGGTGCTGATAACTAAATCGCCTGATTTATGACCATGCTCCTGATTAATTTTCTTGAGTCCATTTAGATCAATTAATAACAGTGAAATTTTGCGTTTTTTCTGAATACTCATTTTAACAGAGTTCTCAAAGGCAATAACAAATTGATTGCGATTCGCAAGGCCTGTTAAATTATCCTGTTGAGGTAAATGACTCATATCCTACTCCTAAATTTCTAGTCACAAATATTTGCAAACTGGAACACATATTTAATATAGGTGTAGATTAGTCACTTACAAAAAGGATAACCATTACAAGTTATTACACTGATAGCAATCGCAACCAGTACATTGCTAATTGCTAGTCAAAATGCAAAATTATTGATAAGTATCACTATAAATCATTGAATATCATGTTTTGTTTAGCTTTGTATTTATTAAGTCAAGGCAGTAAAATCTACATGTAATAAATATTACACGTTATTACATCTTGTTATTTACACATATAAAGCATGCTGATTAATGGTTTTTTCACAGTTCGCTTTATCAAGCCAGCCTAAATCAACTGGTGCTTGATACAAGCGTTGGCTCGCGAGTTGTGGCCAGATATGACATAACCCAGGTACAAACACTTTTGCAGCTTTTATGGGTAGTGGCTCACGAGAATAGTTAAGTACTAAGGTTTCAAGTTGCAAAGACTGTAATTTCTGAACAATGTTTTCGATATCATTTTTTATATCACCACTGCTTTTAACGTCTTGATTAGCAGTTAATGATTGTTTTGAAGCAAACAGGAAACTATCTTGTACAACTGCATCAAAATCAAAAGGAGCGTCTTTTTGGTCTCTTATTGGAATTAACTGGCATAACTCGGTTAACGCACGTTGTGCAGCTAGCTCACTTTGCAGGTGACAGCCAAATCCAAAACTCAAGCCACTGTTATGTTTATGTTGCCCTATTGCCACCATCACAGGCACACCAATGTCATGAGTTAAATCCAATACCCAATAATCATATTCAGCTAATGTTTCATCAAGTAGCTGCAGATTATCATCATTGATATTACTTAGATCATAAGCAGGACGATCGATTCGGTTGTACCACCAAATTGCCGTTGCATCACGCTCTATTAGCTCAAATAACGCCTGTAAAATGGCTTCTTCGACGGTATTACCTGCAGCACAACCATTGGAGTGCCAACGTGCAAAACGATCATCTTCAAAGGGGAGGTTCGCAAAACAGTGTGTTAAGGGGAGATATACTTGTTCATTTTGAGTCAGTGACCATGTTGGTAACCAATGTATCGCTTCATCTTGATATTCAAGCGCAGCTTGCTTTAACCGTGAGTCAGAATGATATTTATCACTGAATTGCTGATATTGAATTGTGCTATAGGGCACTAACTGCTGAAAATTGTAATGACGTTTATCTAATTGCTGTGGCTTATATAAATAGAGTGGCTCATCACCTTGATAATGTGCACTGAAACGCTCAATCGCTTCACAAAGCGCGCTGGCCTGTGATTGCGGATGAGAGACACCTTTACCCATACAGCTGTGTACAAAACTATTATTATTTAACGTAAACAAGCTAGTTACTGCTGGCTTTTTGAAAAAAGCCGTCGTGTAAATTTTAACAGGATGCTGCTCGCTGTCTTTAAGCTCTGCTATATGAGTGATAAACCCTGTTTTAGGACTAACAAAGGGTTTAATGCTATCCACTGTTTGTTGTGGTGAGATAGTGCGAGAGCCACCATCTTGGTTAAATCTAGCAAGTGACGATTTTAACTTCACAGGCGCTAGGATTTGCTCCGAAAATGTTGTTTCGCCATTTACCAATAATCTTATTGGATGTTGTTGTACGCGCCCCTGTAAACGGTCTATTACAAGTAGTAACGCATTCTCTTCATTTAAAATCTGTTGAAGTTGATCCGTTAAAACAGAAACCAATGTATCAGAGAGCAATTCACTTGCTCGGTAAGGTAGCAAAAGGTTGGCATTAGCGCTTAACTGCTCAAGCAGAGCAAGACTGGGATTATTGTGCTTTAAGCGCTGCTGTAGTTTTAGTACATAATCAGCTATATCACTGCTTTGACAAACAGTTATTTGCAACTGCTCACCACAGTTATTTATTAAACAGATAGGCTGATAGCTTTCCACTAGCGATAACAGATTAGGGTTTAGTAGATCATCACACAATATAAAGGTAGGAGAAAGGTTTTCATTCATCGATAAACTGTCAATAATTGAGTGCCACTGTAAAAAGCAGGGTTTATCGTTTTTGGTTAAATCAATCAGACTGTAATTGTTATGCTTAATGGATGATTGTGGGGATAAGCAACATTGATTCACATAACAACTAGCCAGATCGGCTTTAACATCAATTAATAATTGTTGCTTTTTAACACTCTCTAATTGATACAAAAAAGTGGCAACATCTTCACGCTTCTCTTGTAACTTAGTAATGATCTGATCAACAGATAACTTTCCATTAAAAAAACGAAAAGTGCTGAACTGTTTCGCAGGCAGTGCTAAACCACCCGACTCACTATTAAGTAATATATCTCCATTATCAACAAGATAGATATTATACTTAGGGTGCCAATTTAGAATTTGTGTCACTTGCTCTTCCTTGTAAAAATTCGCTCAATCAAAACTCATAGCATACGTTTCTTGCAGGATCATAATGCTACAAAGAAACATAAAAACAGGATCAAGTTGTGCTTGTTGTGCTATAGGGGCATGCAAAGCTTGTTGATATAATTGCCCTACTCTATTTTTATCATAAAATTCAGGAAGATGTTTCAAGTCTATTAGATAACTTTGAAACATCTCAGCTAATGGGCCACTATTTCTTAAACTAGCGGGACTACTAACAAACGCCTTTTTAGCAATCATTGAGTATTGCTTAGGCATGTATTTAGTGGCTACATCACGCAATATACGTTTATCGACTGTTCCATCAAACTTGTAATCAAGTGGCAAGCTATGGATAAACGCCACCAGATTATTATCTAAAAAAGCAGGCCTTCCCTCTATACCATTAGCCATCTCAGTTCTATCTGCTAAAGCACCCAGGTTATAAGTCTGAAAAACTGAGTGATAATGTAATTGCTGTGCAATAGTGATCGAATGTAAATCACTCCGAATTTTCAAGTTTGAAAAGTCATTAAATGTTGCTTGCATTTGATATTCAGCAGATCGTAAACTCGTTAACAACACACCATTTGCTGTTGCATGAACTGCTTGCGAGGGCAAACAGCCGAGCTTATTTTTCACCCGATGCAGATGCGAATGCCAAGCCTGAGGAAGTTTTGAAATATCTTGGTAAGGCGCGCTTAAATCTTGCCTGAAAAAACCATAACCGAGCAGAGACTCATCTGCGCCCTCTCCGGTTAATACTGTTTTTTGTCCCGCCATAGCAAGTTGTTTACTTAAATACAGTTTTGCAGCGATGTTGATATTAGGAATAGCCATTTCAGAATGTAAAACGGCTGACTTTAAATTGTCGGCAAGAATATAATCATCAACAACAATCGTTTCATTATTTACCCCAAGCTGTTTTGAAAACTGTTTTGCTTGCAGACTCTCATCAATTGCTTTGTCTGGAAAGGCGATGGTATAGGATTGGAATGAGTCAGACAGACCAGAAGCGATTGAAGTAATGATTGAAGAGTCGATACCACTGCTTAAGTAGCTGTTGTTTGTCTGGCCTTTTAATAGGCGCTTTTCAACAGCATCAACCAATAGCTTTTCAAATTGAGTACAGGCTTCACTATAACTTAGCTCTGTAGGGGGGAATAGGCTGGGGTTTAAAGGAGAATGCTCAAGATAAGGGGTAAGTGTCAACTCACTACCAGATATTTGCACAACAACACCCGGCGGTACACTATAAACCCCTTCAACAAATGTTTGTGTTGCGTCCTGTAGAAAATACTCAGCTCCTGATAAGTAAGCTTTATTCCACTTTGATGGCACACCATATGCTAATAGCGCTTTAATTTCCGATGCTGCAATTAACTCACCATTTATATGCGCGTAGTACAGTGGTTTAATGCCATGACGATCACGGCCAAGGTAACTTCGTTTGCTTTTTGTATCGTGAATAACAAAAGCAAACTCACCATCTAACTGCGCAAGACCAGCGATTCCATATAAATGAAACTGGTGTAACAAAAACTCACTGTCACTAGCAGTATTAAACTTGATACCGACAAATTCCAGTGAATTACGTTCATTATAAAGCTCGCCATTAATCGCAATCACTAATGGATTATCGCCAATGCCACACATAGGTTGTGTGGCATTTTCTCCCCCATTAATTTGCAATCGGCTATGGCCTAATGCTGTCCGCTTCTCTTCACCAATCCAGAAACCACGGTTATCTGGGCCTCGCCTATTCAACGTGCTTAAAGCATTGTCAAACAAGCGTTGATTAACCTGTTTACTAGGAGAGTGATAAAAAATAATGCCACACATAACAGACTCTTTAATAATTAAAAAAATGAATTCACTACTAATAAAACAACATTAAAACAAATATACGATAAGTATATTAACTTTATCAATACGTTAGGTTGGAGTCACAAGAATAGATAATTGAAGGTTTAAGGTGTTACGAAACAGCACAAAATGGATACTTAGCAATAAGTATCCATTGCACTACAGGTTATTAGTTATTGTCTGTGTTTAACAGGTGAAGGGGAAACCAGGGCCATCGGTGTTGTAACGCGTCAGTGCTAAAATATCACTGGCTGCATCATCTGGTCTGACAGGTAGTGATAAAACCAAACCTAGTGGCGTTGAGTCAAACATTTCACCATCTTTAATCCATGCCCAATCCCAGCTTGCCGAGATTGTTTTTATATCATCTCCTTTGGTGCCATTTGAAGCTATGATGCTGCCATTTTCACCATCACGTGCCACGGTGTAAATAGAGCCATTTTCATTTTTGTAGCGCTCAAGGAATACAAACTCTGCTAGCGGATCTTCTCGAACAACTAAGTCAACATCCCAAGGGTAATCATAACCTAACCAATCTTTTAAAAGTGAAACGGATTGTTGTACTGGTGGGTATTCTGCTGCATCACTATCCGTTACGAATAGATCTCTAAATTTGTCATTTTCCCAAATCAATGCCAGCGCCGAAAAGATTGCCCCACCAAAATCGGTAAAGTCTTTTTCACTATCACCTAGGTCATAGCTAGTCTGCGGAATTAACACATCGTTATCATAAGCATCTGTACAGCCAGTATCGTATGGCAAAACCGGTGGCATAATTGGCGATTTTGGTAGCGGATGTTTATCTTTATAATTTAAAAACCAAGGTGCAAGATTATAATAACAAGCAGCGGCTTCAGTCGCGCTCCCTCTTGTTGGTTTTGTAGGTACATACAAAACAAATTTATCAAAAGAGAGTGGCGTCACCATGTATACGCCTTGTAATGCGTTATAAAAGGGTCCGGCACCATCATCTGTTATAGAGAAGTTAATCTCCCATGGGCAGGTATAACCAAAGGTATTTTTAAATACTTTAAGCGCATTATTTTCCTTACATAACGCGGCTTTGAATGTTGGGTCTTCCCAAGCTTTGGCAATCGCTTTCAAATATGTTGTTCTAAATTCCAATAAATCTTTCGTTAAACTCATTTTTTCAACCTTACTTTAAAGTGTGGAGGATTATTATTAAATTCACTATTGATTACTTGATCTGAAATTACAGATTAAATAGCGTTTAATGACTATAGTCCGCTCTGACACTATGTAGGATTAATAAGTCAAAATGCTGAATAATATCACATATTAAGCAATTACTCAGCAGGAAAACAGGCGAAATAACAAACAGGACATACAATTCTTTTTCGATGATTTCCATAACCACCTCCAACTTAAAATACACCGTACAATTTATAGGTTAACTATTGTCTTTTGGGGGCCCTTGATATAAATATGCTCTAGCCACACGGCTTTGTTATAAGCTTTATCGTACCTACTCCATTGCGTAATTCCCAACTTAAGGCTTTCTAACTCACTTGAGTTAATCTTCAAGTATTGCAAAGCATCTTGACCAATTTTGCCATCAAGTAACTCGATTGTTGAATTTGCTACTTGTTGTATTTCCTCATGAGACTTCGATGACTCTATACTCGTATTGACAGATACCTCTAAAAAATTCAATTCATTAAGTAAAGAAGGTATTGTAAAGGCAACATTTGGGTTATCGACATTCTTCTTTAAACTATGGTTAAGCAGATTATCAAAGGCAGTTTCATCAATAAATAGTCCCATATTATTAACCACGGATAAACCATTCCTTAATGCAATTTTTCCACCAGTTTTTAATATACGGTAGCACTCTTCTAGTACTGTAGATAAAGGGGTTAAGTACATGCAAACCGCATGTAAATAAACTAAGTCAACACTATTAGAAGCAAACGGTAAAGCATCAGCATTTGACTCGATATATGATAAATTGGGCTGGGTTGGGTTAACAAGCGTCAACTGATGAAGATCTTGGTCAACTGCAAATACCCCAAGCCTACCACTTGTGTTAGCAACCCAACTTGCCAATGCACCATTGCCACAACCAATATCAACAATGACACCTTTGCTAGGGATTACGGGCTCTATAAACCGAGAGCCATCAGTAATAGCACGCTGTTTAAAACGTTCCATCATCACTTCACCATGACCTAATGAATAATTAGACATTCTCAATTAAGTCCAAATTTAATCGTGGTGTAAGTTCATCAAATTGTTCAAAAAATACTTTCCCCACATTCTTTGGTTGATGAGAGTTAATGCATTTCAACACAAACATTTTATTTCCTGCAATCTCAGTCGTCCCTTCAATACAAAGTTTCATCTGTTTATCACTGATCACCGGCCCTCTTATTGTTTTTACTAAACCACAGGAATTTCGTAATGCCTCCTGTGTAATTTCAAGCACCCTTGCAATGGGAAGCTTAAAGTACCCTGTTGGACCATAATTGAATTCAACAAAAAGATAATATGGCACCATGCCAAAATGAACCTGTTTTTTCCAAAGACTTGCTAATACCTCAGCATTATCATTAATGCCTTTTACAATTGGACCTTGGCAACGAATGACAACACCCGATCTTAAAATATTATCAATGGCTTGCTTAACAACCTCGGGCTCTAGCTCTTTCGGGTGGGTAAAGTGAGCGACAAACGTCACGTGTATATTACATTTCGTTAACTCATTAAAATAAGTTAATAACTCTTGAGCATCATCATCAGTGGTATAGCGATAGGGCCACCAAGCTAACGATTTTGAGATAAAACGAACTGATTTGACCTTTCCATTTGCAACAATTGGCTCCACAACTTTTCTAATGTTGCTGGCACTCATTACCATTGGATCACCACCAGAGAAAATAACATCTTCAATTTCAGGGTGTTGCTCAAGATAATCCAGTACCTTTTCATCGTTGGAATAGGTATAACGTGCATCTTGTTCAACTAAAGGCATCCAGCGGTGGCAATAAGTGCAATAAGAGTGGCAGGTAGATGCTTTGGTTGGAAATAGCTCTAATGTCTTTGGGAACAGATGATAAAGCCCATCAATTTGAATATGGTTATCGTTTGTGGGCATATGGGGCGGGTAAAGGTTTCTTCTTGCCACTAACGTCGCCATTTCAACCGAACTATTATCGGCAGAAACTTCAATTCGGTTCTCTAAGCGTTGATAGTCTTTCTCCAATACCATTCCACGCTGAGGAAAGATAAGTTTATAGAAAGGATCATTGTCTAAATCCTCCCAGTTGATGAGACTGTCAATCACATAATCATTCACTTTGAAATGTAATATTTTGGTAACAATATCAAATTCGTTTTGTTGTTTTTTTGTTAATTTTTGATAGTGAGGGGTATTTTTGAAACTGTTTGCCGAATAGGACTTATATTTCATAGATGCTTAGCTTATAGATGATTCTAAAGAGGAATATAGGTTACACAGTGTGTAACCTATATTTAATTTAACAAGAGAAAACGTATGTCTTACCGGTACAACAATAATCAGCTAGTGCAACAGCAAAGTCAGTAGCTTCTTTAGGTGCTTCTGGAAGCGTTAAAACTACAGTATGATCGATACCACCTACACCTTCCCAGCCATTGCCACCAGAAGATGGGCGAGAATATACACCTTGTTCATCACTTTCAGCATCTATCGTAATTTGTCGCGTACGACCAGCCAGTAATATATATACTGATGAAGTTACCCATTTTTTCCAATCTTGACTACCAGACTCTAAGCTACTTAAATCAACTAATCCCTCTTCAACCAACGCTGTTTTAACATCGTCAGAGTTATCAGATAACAAGTTAGCATACCAAATATCATCAAGGCTTGGGCTCACTATATCTCGATAGCAACCACTTTCAATGAGCACTGCATTCTCTGCACTAGTCGACTCTTTTTTATATAACCAAACTCGAGCAATTGTTTTTGACCAAGCAGTTCCGAAACTTTCATGAATAAAAAACTTAACATTTTCAGGTGTATTACCTTGAGCACTAAAATTAATCATATATTGTCTTGTCCTTAAATTCTTAACACATAGGGTAAATTTTGTTTGAAGCTTTATAATCAGACAATGCCACCGAAAATAATGCAGGATCATTTGGTTTAGGTGGGATGGTTAATACTACAAAGTGACCAGTTCCATTGATTTTATCGTTCCAGATATTTTTTCTGGAATAACCATTCTCTTCATGAGCGCAATATTTATTACTTTCAGTATCTGAACAATCACCAGCTTGCACTTCAATTGAAACAGGTTGACTTCTTGTTCTAACTATTATTTTAGTGAAGAACCATTTTTCCCAATTTTCTTCTGCAGCATCAGCATTTGCTAAATAAATAAACCCCTCAGCTTCCAACGCTTTTAAAGTTTTATGCGGATTTTTAGAAAGAAGATCCATATACCAATTATCTTCTTCCGTCGCATTTTCAACTTTTTCACCATTCTCTATTTTTAGTGCTTTTTCTGAATAATTTTCTTGATAAGCCCATGAACGACCAATTACATTAGGCCAGCATAAGTACCAAGTTCTATCGACAAAAAAACCAATATTAAGAGGTTCATAATCGGGATTAGCTACACTTTCATTGTTTGGGTTTAAATTCCCCATGGAATTACTCCTTCAATTTACGTTGATGTTCTCGGTTATAAAGTTTATAAATGCTTTTTCCCCTGATTGCTCGCACCAATTAAGAGTCTCAGTTAGCATTAAATTAGCAGTCTCTTGATTGCCATTATTTTTATGAGTTAATGCTAATAATGCATCATAGAATGAGTGCAAATAGGTTTGATCCGACTCTACTCTCAGCTTAGAAAACTCTTCTTGGAAGTCTGTTTTACCTTTAGCCCAATCAATAATTGCACGTGAATAGCTAAACAAAAATGAGAAATCAGGGTTTTCACTAAAGTAGTTCTCTTGAATTTTCGCTTGGAAAGTTACTGATTGCTTGTCATTATTTAGCGCGAGGATATACATTTGGTAGCAATGGCATAGCGCTTCTGACAAGCCGTGTTTCAATTGTTTTGAATGAGCCATACCCATATCAATATAGTGCTGAGACTCTTCAAACTTTCCAAGCAGAGCTAATGTTAACGCTAAATTAATTGCAGCATGACACATAGGATCTGTACCATTGACTGAACTTATTTCAAAATGTTCATCTTGCTTGTAAATGCTAATTGACTCTAAAAATGCTTGTTCTGCTTCAACTAAATATCCATCCGTAGTCAGACATAGCCCTTGTAAAGATAACCCATCTACTAAACGCCTATGGCAATTAGTCAACCTAGCATCAGACACTAATTTTTTGGCAACTGACATTGCCCCAATACGATCAGAACGCATGTGTAGTATTTGTGCTTCTCCCCATTGCCGGCTGTGATTGACAAATATATCTGTCGAGGAGTCATCTCCAAGTTCTATTAATCTCGATGTTATAGACTCGTTTCGAGATAATAATTCACTAATGCTTTGACTTCCGTAACCTTCATAACTCATTAATACAGGTACAATCAATTGATTCAATAGCAGTTCGTTACTCAATGAAGTTGACTCGTTATCTATATCACTATTAATAGAGATAATTGAACGTATATATAATTCAGAGTGTTTTGAAAAATTGGTACTTGCTAAAAACTGAGCATGTGAAATGCCATACTGAACACATTTATCTAGTACTTGGCAGTTTAAAAAATGATAAGAGATAATGTCGTTTTCAGGTGTTTTGTGTTTATTTTGAGACTGCTCTAAACATTTTGCGATACTTAAATGATTTTTTTGTTTATTAACAATGTTCATGCCTTCATAAGCCACATCTCTCAACAACGCATGTTTAAAGATGTAACTATCACCCGAGACTCGGCGTTGTTGTAAAATAACATCCGCACTCACTAATTCCTCTAAATCGGTTTGCAGTTGTGCTTCACTGTGATTTGATGTGGCAACTAATAGGTCGTAGTCAAACTCTCGCCCGATAGTGGCGGCAAGCTGTGCTGTCTCTTTACTGTAAACTAGGCTGTCCAGTTTTTGTTGTAGTGAATCTCGTAAAGTCGTTGGTAGTTGCTCTAGTTTTTCGCTGTTGATGAAATCGGTAATACCATTGATATGTTGCACCAAGACTTTCTGCTTAAGCATATCCACTAACTCTTCAATAAACAGCGGAATACCGTCGGTACGACTCACTACGGCATCGATTACTTTGACTGACACATTTTGGTTATCAAAAAGGGTATTAATGAAGTTTTTACTGTCCTGCTCAGTCAATTTATGTAGCTCAACGCTTTGATAAATTTCACTATCAAACATCTCCGGCAACGGCAAACGAGAAGTACTAATAAACAGGTTATTACTGTTATTAAACGGCTCCGATGACGATAAGCTATTAATGAATTCGAGACTGGTCGGGTCGGCCCAATGCATATCTTCAAACACAAATAGGTTGGCGTGTAGGTTATCGCGTTTATTTAATAGCGCAGTTAAAGTTTTAAAGAGTAACTGTTTCTGTAAATCAGGACTCAGTACACTGGGTGCCATCTCCTCACTAAGTGGGTAACCTAACCAGGCAGCTAATATCGGTAGAATATCTTCGAGGTTAATCTCTTCAAAGAGTGATATTTCAGCGCTTAACGTAGCAATTGCATCAACCGCAGATAAGCTATTTAAAGCATATTTAAATTTTAAAATATTAAGAATTGGATATAGGGCGTCATTAATGTGCTCAGGTAAACATTGGCCAATAAAATGGGTGTATTGAGCGCTTTGGTTTCTGTACTCAAAGATTAAGCGCGATTTACCAATGCCCGCTTCACCAAACAGATGGGTTAGTTTATTAACATTGCTCTGCTTTTGCATGTTAAGCAGGCGGTCTATCTCTTGCTCACGACCAATAAAGCGGTGATTATTTTGAGCTGTACGTAAAAATCCAAAGGCTTCAACTTGACGTTCAGCCATTAAATTAAATAACGCCGTAGAGGTTGAGGAAACACCTAATGGTTGCTGAGTTAGCGGATTAAATTCGATATAACTTTGTAGGATTTTCTGCGTTGTATGTGAACATAAAATTTGTTCTCTTCCCGCTAATCTAACCAGTTGCAGGGCAATATTGGCACTGTCCCCTTCCGGTGTTGCATCGGCATAACAGGTTAACAGGCCAGTATGGATACCAATTTTAATATCTAATTCAATGCCTTGGTTAATTTTTAGCAATGCGTTACGTTTGTTAAGATCACTAATTAAATCCAGCGCCGTTCGAGCACAAAGACGTGCATCGTTATCACTGGCTGCTGGGTAGCCGTAATAAAAAAGTAACGTGTCTCCTAGTGTACCAACATGAAATGCCCCATAACGAATAGCGGTATCTAAACATTGGTTTTTTTGATCACGATGTAAAGTATCAATCACCTCGTGATCAATCTCTTTGTCCTGAATAACATTGACGTTTAAGCGTACCGCCATCACAGTGAGCTGCTTACGCTCTGTGTGTCCTGTATTATTAAGAGCAGAGCTGTTAGTAATGAGCGTGGTATCGTTATCCATTGCGATACTGACACTGCTCTTGTTAGTCTGCATATCCCCGACTAAATTAGCAACATTGATTTGTTGAATTTCGTGGTAAAGATCTGGCGCATTGACACTACGCAGGTGTGCTTTTTTCTGCAATACACGGCGCAATAAAGCCGCTAATGGGTGTCCCACAATTGCACTCGGCAGTGCGACATTTTCTTGGCTCAGCTGCTTATGAAAAATAGAAGCAAGGTTAGAGCCAGACATTGCAGGTTTACCCGTTAAACACTCTATAAATACTAACCCCCAAACATATAGGTCAGTTTTAATGGTTGCAGGCTCGCCACGTAGTTGCTCTGGCGAACTATAAGAAGGTGTACCAAGGGTTTCTTGAGTCAGGGTGATGCTTTTATAATCTTGTACACGTGCTTCGTTAACCAAAGTACCGATACCAAAATCTAATACTTTGACATGTAATTTTGCAGCACTTTCGCTAAGCATAATATTCGCGGGTTTAATGTCTCGATGTACGACACCTTGCTGGTGGGCATGTGCTAAGGCATCTAATACCTGTGTCATCACATCGGTCGTTTGGTTAGCCGATAATGCCCCCGACTCGGTTAAGTGCTGTTTAAGGGTTTTACCCTCTACATATTCAAATACAGCAAAGAGTAGCTGTCCACTCTCACCTTTGTCTAAAAGGCGTACGATATTAGGGTGTTGTAAGCGACTTCCCAGGAGTGTTTCACGTTCAAATCGTTCAATATAACGCTGACGTTTATTGGCATCAAACTCACTGCTAATCGATAAAAATTTAATCGCAACGGGCTGACCAGTATTAACCAGTGTGGCTTTATAAACATGGCCAAATCCACCTTCGCCAATTTTATCGATTAGTTGATAAGCTGGTGAGTCAAATTGAGCAGCTATTGGATCATTTATTAATTGGTTCATATTTTTATCTTTTTATTTACAAGCTGTTATTAGAATTTTTAAGATAAAAAGAGTACGACAGGTAGCATCAATCATCAATGGAATCTAACTGTAAAAAGTAATAAATTGCATGACTCATCTCCCACTTCCACCTACAAAGTGCTAAAACAGAGATGCGAGGTTAGGTGTAGACTACATTGGTTTTTTAGCCCATTATTTACATAATAAATACATCATATTTATGCATTAAAAATTTAGGGGGGTAAAAGAGTAGTTGTATTAAAGATGGTAAACAAAGAATTTAGTAGCCCAACGATTGAACGTAAGGCTACTTATATTTTTTAGATAGATGTTAATATGTTAGCAGGGTAATTCACTTTCAAACTCTATGTGGCTAAAACTCACGTTCTATTATCTGTAACGCATTGTGCTGAGTAAGTTTCATTTGTTGCTGTTTGGCTTTTTCAACTGCAGTCTGCAAATCTATAAGCGCTTTTTGTTTGTCAATTTTTATGAGGTATTCTCCCCTTCTGCGATATAACTCGGGTTCATACTCGCGTTCATTCATGTTTTCACAACACTGTAAGCAATCGGTAATTTTTTGTACTGCAGAATCATATTCACCTAACTCAAAGTATTTATCGGCAACCAGTGAGTCGTAATAACTAATTAATAGATTACACCCAAGTTGTTTCAGTTGTACACACACACCATTTGCAAGTTCAATATCAGTTTCTTTAGTGGCCCAAAGCTTAATTAACAGTGCATATGCTTCATAGGCAGGTAGGCCATACTTCCCTGTCAGCATTAACAGTTCATCACTTACTTTTTCTGCGTTCTCTTTATCGCCCATATATTGGAATAGTTTAGCTCTATACAAAAGCACCAAACCTAAAGTAGGAATGTGGGAGATTTCATCACACCATTGCACCGCTTCATCGGAGTACTGTATTAACTCTCGTTCATTACCCATGAGGCATTGATTTAAAGCGAGTGTTGCTTTCGCCCAGCCCAAAGTATCTAAGCCATAAATAGCACCATGATTGCTGTGAGTTGTTTTATCGTATTGATCAACGCAGAGTGTTAAGTGTTGAAATGCTTGTTCATATTCACCAACCATTTGGTAAGCGTGTGCTTGAAAGAGGTTTGTTGCTGAAAGCAGGCCAATATCTTCACTTTCTCTAGCAATATTGAATAACTTATTTACCAAAACTTGTAACTCACTAGAGTCGCCTGCCACGTAATAAAATGTACATAACGCCCACAGGGTTGGAATTGAGTCAATATTGACGCCGGTGAGTTCAAGTAACTGTTGAGAGTAGTTGATCTGTTTTTTTACGCGTTCACTTGCCCAGCCCTCTTTAGCCATTAACCCTTGAATATAAATATTATTTATATTTATTTTTTCACTGTTACATTGGTTATCATCGAGCTGGCGAGTCGCCGCTAATACTTTTTCTGAGTAGTTAATGGCTTCCTCATTGTTAAACTTCTCTAAGGATTTTTTGGCTGCATTAATGCCAAATTCAATGGCTGGGACGTACTGTTGCGCTTCACTATAATGGTGTAATAACAGCGCCGGGCTATCCTTGGCTGCGTTAAACTGTTCAACAAGGCAATTGGCAATACGAGAATGGCGTGTTTTTTTATTGTCTGATGTCATACTTTCATAAGCGGTATCACGTACTAAAGCATGCTTAAAGATATAACTATCACCGGAAACTCGGCGTTTTTGTAATATAAGATCTGTCCCAACCAACTCTTGTAAGTCAGTTTGCAATTGCGCTTCACTGCGGCTTGAAGAAGCAACTAAAAGGTTATAATCAAACTCTCTACCAATAGTGGCTGCCAGTTGTGCAGTCTCTTTAGAGTAAACCAGACTATCAAGTTTTTGCTGCAGGGAGTCACGCAGGCTGGCGGGTAGTTGATCGACCTTTTCACTGTCGATAAAGTCGGTAATACCATTTATGTATTGCACTAGCCCTTTTTGCTTCAGCATATCCACCAACTCTTCGATAAATAGCGGGATACCATCGGTACGAGTCACCACGGCATCTAACAGCTGAGTAGTTACGTTTTGCTTGTCAAATAGGTTATTAATGAAATCTTTACTGTCTTGCTTGCTCAGTTTTTGCAGCTCAATACTTTGATAAGTTTCATCAGTAAATATTGCCGGAAGTGGTTGACGGGAGGTACTAATAAATAGGTTATTACTGCCTATAAAGCATTCGCTTTGTGAGAAGCTATTAATAAACTCAAGACTGGTTGGGTCTGCCCAGTGCATATCTTCAAATACAATAAGGTTTGCTTGTCCACTGTCCTGCTTATTTAACAGTGCAATTAAGGTTTTAAAAAGTAGCTGCTTTTGTAAATCGGGGCTGAGTACGCTTGGTATCATGCCCTCAGCGAGGGGGTAACCTAACCAAGCAGATAATATCGGCAATATATCGTCAAGATTAATCTCAGCAAATGTGCTTATCTCACCTTTGAGTTTATTGATTGCATCGGTTGACGATAAGCTAGTTAATGCATATTTATAATTTAATATATTAAGAATTGGATATAGTGCATTATTTATATGCTCTGGTAAACATTGCGCCATAAAGTGGATATATTGATTACTTTTATTTCTAAACTCAAAGGTTAACCGTGATTTACCGATGCCCGCCTCACCAAACAGATGCGCTGTTTTCGCTCTATTGTGTATTCCTTTTAGTGTAAGAAGCGTTTTGAGCTCTTTTTCACGGCCAATAAATAGGTGATTATTTTGCGCAGCACGTAAAAACCCAAAGGCTTCTACTTGACGCTCAGCCATTAAATTAAACAGTGCAGTTGAACTTGCAGTAACACCTAATGGTTGAAAACTTAATGGTTTAAATTCAATATAACTTTGTAATATTTTTTGACTTGAATCGGAGCAGAGTATTTGACCATTTCCCGCTAATCTAACCAGTTCCAGTGCAATGTTTGCAGTCCCGCCCTCAGGGATTGCATCGGCATAACAGGTTAGTAATCCTGTGTGAATACCTATTTTAATTTCTAGCTGAATACCTTGGTTGTTTTTTAATAGTGCGTTACGTTTGTGTAAATCACTGACTAAATCGAGTGCCGTTCGTGCACAAAGGCGTGCATCATTGCCACTCGCAGCGGGGTAACCATAATAGAAAAGTTGCGTGTCTCCCAAACTACCCACGTGGAATGCACCATAGCGTGTAGCGGTGTCTAAGCATTGGTTTTTTTGGTCATGATGTAGGGTATCTATCACCTCAAAATCAATCTCTTTACCTGTCACTACTTTGGCATTCAAGCGCACTGCCATCACGGTAAATTGTTTACGCTCAGTATGTCCTGTATTAAAAAGTGGGTTGTCATTAATGAGTGTTATATCGTTATCAATCGCAACGTTAACATCAGCTGTGTTGCTATCATTTTCAGATTGCAGCTCACCCACCAAATTGGCAACATTAATATGTTGTATTTCATGATATAGATCTGGTGCATTAACACTGCGTAAGTGTGCTTTTTTCTGCAAAACACGACGTAGCAATGCAGCTAACGGATGACCAACAATCGCACTGGGCAGTGCCACACTTTCTTGGTTCAATTGTTTGTGAAAAATTGAGGCTAAATTTGAACCCGACATCGCAGGTTTTCCCGTTAAACACTCTATAAATACCAGCCCCCATACATACAGATCGGTTTTGACGGTAGCTGGCTCACCACGTAGTTGCTCTGGCGAACTATACGAGGGAGTGCCCAATGTTTCTTGAGTTAAGGTAATGCTTTTATAATCTTGTACACGTGCTTCGTTAACCAAAGTACCAATACCAAAGTCTAATACTTTGACATGCAATGTAGCCGCGCTTTCGCTGAGCATAATATTGGCAGGTTTTATATCTCGATGCACAACGCCTTGTTGATGTGCATGCGCGAGTGCATCTAACACTTGCGTCATCACGCCGGCCGCTTCTGTGGCCGACAATGCACCAGATTGTGTTAAACGTTGCTTAAGTGTTTCCCCCTCAACATATTCAAACACTGCAAACAGCAGATCACCATTTTCGCCTTTATCTAATAGGCGTACAATATTAGGGTGTTGTAAGCGACTACTGAGCAGTGTTTCACGTTCAAAACGTTCCACATAACGCGCACGTTTAGTCTCATCAAAATCACTATTGATACTCAGAAATTTAATCGCAACGGCTTGGCCTGTATTAATTTGTGTAGCGAGATAAACATGACCAAAGCCCCCCTCTCCAATTTTTTCAACTAACTGGTAAGCAGTAGAGTGGAACTGCTTTGCTATTTTGTCGTTTTGAAGTGAAGGATTAAGTGCAAACATGATACGACCTTTAAGTATTGAAAGGAGCTATAACCATAAAATTTTATGACAAGTTGGGTACTTTATCAAAAATCAGGACGCCTAACACTAAAGAAAAGGCATATGTTTCACCTTTTATTGATAAGTGGTGCACATATACGATATGAGGAAAGAAGCGGGTAAAATAAGAGAGAAACTTGGTTTCTCTCTTGTGCAGTATAATTTATTGAAAAGTTAAGCTAATCAAATTATAGGTAGATACGTGCACCGATCATCCAAACGTTGTCGTCTTTAGTGATATCATCACCTAAGTCAACTTGGTAACCTACGTAACCCACTACGTTTGATAGGAAGTTGTATTCAACTTGTAGTGCAGATTGGCTACGTAATGTAAGATCATGACCACCATTCGTCAGTTTACCTTCTGAATTTTCGTAGTTAATACTTACATTAACACTGTTTTCAAAAGCGTAAGCGACTAGAAACTCTGAATCTTGACTTTCTGCATAAGTAGCATTGTTATTAGCAGTTAATCGGTTAGATGTATTTTCATTGTCTGCGTATACAGCCGCTACATAAAGGCCTTGGCCGTATGTGCCGTATTTAGCTGAGAATGTTGTTAATGTAGCAGACTCTTTAGTACCTGTATGAGTAACATCACCCGTATTATAAGCAACACCTACGTTAAACTTAGCGATATCAAAAGATAATGCGGCTTGGTAGCGAGCATCATAATCACCTTTATTTCCTGTACCGTCAGCATCTTTTTGGTCTTCTTGAGCACCTTGTAAACCTAAACCTAGGTTTAGTGCCATGTTGTTCCCAAATTCAATACCGTTACGGTAACTTAGCATATCATCAGCACGAGCCGTACCTAGACTACCGTGATCGTTGTATAAGAAATCATTGGCAAATGCAATTGGCTTATCAGCGATACCAGTTACATCATATGTTGGTGCCCACTGCGTACCAATTGCTGCGCGACCATACGTTTCATGTGTTAATCCAACGTAACCTAAACGAGTGCTAAGCGCTTGCTCACCACCTTCCATGTTAATAGACCACTCAACAAGAGCGTCTGCAGTAAATCCATTACCTAAATCACGAGTCGCACCAAAATTGATACGTGGAGAAACAGAGTTTACATCTGTTTCACCTTCGTCAGAGCCAGTTAAACCACCAGAAATGTGACCACCAACAGAAAAAGTATTTACTTCATCATTGTATAGTTCAGTTGCTGAAACACTTGTTGCAACACATAGTGCTGGAATAGCTATAGCTAGTAATGTTTTTTTCATGTTAAACCTATTTTTTTATTTAAAGAATACAAAATTAATTGAACTTTATAAGACCATATTTGTCTTGGAGCTCACACTAACAAAACAAAATTGGGATAGAAACATAACAAAAATCAAATAATTAACACAAAACAAGGCCATCAAGTGTAAAGAAAACACTGCGATGATTTAACGTGACTATTTTATTTTATATATTGAAGTGAGATAATTTCATTCATTCTAAAGTTTAAAAAAACAGTGAGAGCCAAAATTGTATTTCATCACCCTTATTAAAAAACATTGCTTATTAATCTGTGCAATCGTTTTAACACTCATTACTATCCTTTCATTAACACCATTACCACACCTGCCTGCAGTACCAGGTAGTGATAAAACTCACCACTTTATCGCTTATGCGGGACTCTTCTTCCCCATTGCACTAGCAAGGCCCAAACACTGGATATGGATTGGTTTGTTATTTGCCTGTTGGAGTGGTGCAATTGAACTGATTCAACCCTCTGTAAACCGTTATGGGGAGTGGTTAGATATGCTAGCAAACAGTATCGGTTTATTGTGCGGTTTTGTTTTAGCATGGTTGACTAGTAAGCTTGTTAAATAATGACGATTTCTAAGCAACTCGAAACTAGACTATTAACAGCAACAAACAGCAAAGCGATAACAAACTTCGAATTAATACAGGGAGTTTGGGGGGGCTATGGGCAACTGTTAAGGGTTTATTTATCGGCAGGTTCTGTCAACTCTGTGGTTGTAAAAGTGGTTAATAAACCCAAACCAAGCGATCACCCCAAAGGTTGGAATAGCGATCTTTCCCATCAACGTAAACTATTCTCCTATCAGGTAGAGTCTCATTGGTATGCACAGTATGCATCCTTACAGCACACAAGAAATTGTTATCTGCCTAAGTGTTTATTCACCGATATTAGTGATACACAACATTGTTTAGTACTTGAAGACCTACATGCGTCTGGCTTTCCGGTTAGCAAACAAACTTGCACCGTTGAAGAGGCTAAAACCTGCCTCAATTGGTTAGCTGAATTTCATGTTTTACACCTACAGAGAAAACCACAGGGTTTATGGCCCATTGGTAGTTACTGGCATCTTGAAACACGCCCTGACGAGTTTGAAAACTTAACTGATACATCACTCAGAAAAGCAGCCTATAAGATAGATAACATTCTCAAACAGTGCCCTTTTCAGACATTAATACATGGTGATGCAAAACTGGCCAATTTTTGTTTTTCTGAATCAGGAAAAAGTGTCGCTGCGGTAGACTTTCAATATATTGGTCAAGGCTGTGGCATGAAGGATGTCATTCTTTTTATTAGCAGCGCAGTTAACCCAGAAAATTGTGAGTTGCATGCACCGCTACTTGTCGAACATTATTTTGTGAGCTTGAAAAAGGCAGCACTAAACAGTGAGTTTGATGGTGTAGAAATTGAGAAAGTATGGCGACCATTATACTCAATCGCATGGGCTGATTTTCAAAGATTTGTCAAAGGTTGGTCACCAACACACTGGAAAATAAATAACTACACTGAAGAATTAACAAAAATAGCACTGAGAGAACTTGATGAGTATATCTAATCAACAACTTAACCAGCTAAGTGAACTTGCTTTAAATGCAGTTTGCCTTGCAGGAACTTATATAAACCAGTTTGATAGATCCCAACTCAAAAGCGAATTTAAAAACAGTGGTTCAAGTCCTAGTTCTCAGGTTGTTACAGAGGTTGACCTACATTGCCAAGCAATTATTATTGAGCAATTGCAAGCCTCCTGTGATCTGTATGATATTGCACTGTTAAGCGAAGAGAACTGTGCTGACATTGCCATTAATGAACATGCCAGGCTAACTAAAGACTATTTTTGGTGTATTGACCCGCTTGATGGCACCCTGCCCTTTATTGAAGGCCACGAGGGTTATGCTGTCTCGATAGCTTTGCTTAATAAACAAGGGCAACCATTGCTTAGTGCCATTTACCTGCCCGCCACAAATTGTAGTTATCATACTTTATTTGATAAACAGGGAAAGTGTGATGTTTTCAAAAATAAGCAGCTGTTTATCCCCCCTCAAGCAAACAACAATTTGACT
>Ga0105356_10001142_pt1 | contig 26212 bp, 29 predicted proteins | sample GOMGulsemesocosm_3_FD_83502 | JGI IMG/M metagenome (GOLD analysis project Ga0105356, IMG submission 83502) | Methane-oxidizing microbial communities from mesocosms in the Gulf of Mexico - GOM9D Gulf of Mexico | ecosystem: Environmental > Aquatic > Marine > Cold seeps | place: Gulf of Mexico... | reverse complement strand
GGCATTCATAGCCGCCCCTTCACCTGCAGGTCCGGTACCAATAATTACTACGTCGTAATGGAAATCTGCCATCCTTTATTCCGCCCTTATGGCTACAATCACTCTTGTGATTTTTGATTACTTAATTTAATTATATCGTTAATGCTAATAATTATAGGTTATAAACCACGCTGCACGCGATGACTTTAATCAGTGTTTATGAATAATTTAAGCATCCGGCTTTTTTGAAGCGTCATAAAACAGATCTTCGGCTTCTTGACGAATCGGATCCTTACTGGATTCGCACTTCTCAACATCACCGCCACACACATCACAAGCCCCTTTCATACCAACGGCCGACATACCACCACAAGATCCACTAATGGGTTTCCCGCCCAATAACAGCCCTGCTGACATAAATACTACGAATAAAACCATCACAATAAAGACGATTAATAATGTTGTCATATAAACCTCGAGTTCTCTATCACTACTTTAGTCTAGAGTTAATTGTTCAAATTGACGACTACGGTATTGCTCAAAACCTTCTGCGGTTCGAACAATGAAGTAAGCGGCCAATTCATGTTCTTCTGCCAATTCCATACCGGCTTTTGCACCCACTACTGTGAGCGCAGTCGCCCATGCATCGGCCATGGCGACGGAATCGTGTAGAACTGAAACCGACGCTAGATTATGTTTAACTGGATATCCTGTTCGACCATCAATGGTATGAGAAAACCTTATACCATCCTGCTCGAAATAATTTCTATAATCCCCCGATGTAGCAATACCCAAATTTGATAGTGGCATTATTATCTGAGCGCTTCGGCCATTATCATTTGGTGTCTCAATAGCTATGCGCCAAGGTTTATCGGCTAATTTCTGGCCATTAGCAATGATTTCGCCGCCGACTTCAATTAGATAGTTTTTAATCCCATGTTGCTGTAGTGAGCGACCCAGCACATCAACCGCATAACCTTTTGCAATAGCTGACAGGTCTATATAGCGCTGTGCTAACAGTTTAATTTCAAAACTTTCGTCACGTTGGCGCAATGAAATGGCCTCAGAACCGACCTCAGCCAGCAAGCGTTTTATACTTCCAGCTTCCGGCACCTGGCCTAGGGATGCTTCAGGACCAAAGCCCCATAAATTCACCAGCGGCCCTACTGTGACATCAAAAGCGCCTATTGATTGCACATTAACGCGCTTTGACATCATGAGTACACGGTACAAATCAGCGCTTATAACTTGCCATTCACGGCTGAAATTTTGATTCAGCAAGGACAATTCCGATTCCGAATCATAGGTCGACATACTTTTATTGATTGCGGCCAACTGCGCATCAATAATCTGTTTAATATTCGTTTTTTCAATGATTAACGCTTGCTGTGATGATTGTTGCGATATCCAGCTGATGTGATATTCCGTTCCCATAGTCGGGCCAGCTATTTTCTGTACTGACGGCCCTTGGCTACACGACGCAATTACGACAGTAGAAATAAGCAAGATAATGCGAGCGAGAGAGTATGGAAAACGTGACAAGATGAAAACCCATGATTTTAATATTCTGCATTATAGCGGATTGTTATTAACGAACCCATGCTTGATGCTGTCATTTTGCTAAAAAACGTTCTTTAGCTAGCTTACTTCACCCCGATTAGTTAACTAAATGCCTACTATTGCATATAGATTTCAGCTCGCTTGGTTTAGAATGAGATAACGAACTCTAGAATTATTAAACATGGCAGAAATGACAACAGAAATGCTTGAGCTTGTCGCTCAACGTTTTAGACTATTATCCGACCCGATGCGGCTTCGAATTCTGCACGAGTTGCAACAAGGAGAGTGCAGTGTTGGTGAGCTAGTTGAAAGAACTGGGGCATCGCAACCCAATATATCAAAGCATCTGTCCAGTCTACGCAATCACCAGATGGTAAAGCGTCGACAGGAAGGCAACATGGCTTACTTCAGCATTGCGGCGCCCTACATATTCAACTTGTGCGATACCGTATGCAATAGCATGAGGGATGAGCTTGAGGCAAAGCACAGTATACTTTCCTAAGACCAACCACACTAAGGCGGTGACTTAAACCGCCTGCCTTGAATGACTCAGTCCAGCGTAACGACGAGAGCCTTCCGCGCTCAGCTGCCAAGAGTTTCGCCCGCCCTGCACTTTCTTTACGATTAAATCATTATCCGCCCACTGCTGTAGCAATTGCTGGAACTGGGTGCGGCTAATACGGATATCATCCACCGCGTGTGCGGATGGGTGCTGTTGCAATAAGCGACGCTGAACCTCTGGCGAGACTAGTTTTTCAACGCCTTGGCGCAAGCGATCTTCACTACAGGGGGTTTTCATCATCCCAGCCGAGCAAGCAAAAATGGTATCCCAGCGCTGAGAAACAGAAATTTCTTCGAGGGTATTATTGCCCGCCTCGTATACTTTTGAAGAAAACTGAATACGAATAAGCTGCCTAGTTTTCAGTAGCCACTGCTTATTATCTACCTTGACCGCAGGAGTCGATTCCAACGCTTCCTCAACAACCTCATCAACAGAATCAAGCTTTAGCCATCCGCCTGTTTTATTACTTAATTCATTCACTACGGCAGTTTTCACATGGGCTAATAATTCTTCCCTGAGGTGCCATAGACGATAAGCTCCCTTGGAGACAACACCGTGAAAACCTGCAAGACGTCTCTGATCTTCTGTTTGTTGCTGAGAGGGTAAAGAGTTTTTTACGAAAGATAATAACGGCTTTGATAAAGATTGCGCATGAACCATTTCGCGATGAAGGTAACTAATGCCCGTCGGCGCCATAGGACCGTACTGATCACCCAGGATCATTAAAAATAGATCAGCATCTTCTATCTGTGAACGAGCCAAATTCCAATCGTATGGAGAGGTATCTTCACGGCAAGGAAAGCCACAGCACAAAATCCCCATGCGGGCTAATTGGCGTGTAACTTCATAACGCTCACTTTCCAAACCACCTTGGTTTGAAGCGACGTACACTAAAAAACGCTTAGTCTGCGTCATTAATTCCTCTCATCCATTATTTGTGCTCTCACTACAAGCTATGTTTATTTTTCACCATACCTCAGATTAAGGCAAATACTTTTAACAAGTAAATCATAATACTTACCGTAAAAAGAGATATCAGGGTCGTTAATGCAATGATATTAGCCGCTAACTGATGATTTCCGCCAATTGACCGCACCATTACATAAGACGCAGCAGCCGTCGGACTGGCAAACATTAAAATCAAGCAGCCCAACTCCACTCCTCTAAACCCAAAGGCGTAGGCCGCAAAACCAACAACCAAAGGCAATACTAATAGTTTGATGGTAACAGCTAACCAGGAGACTGTTTGAGTATGACGCAAAGCGGATAGGCTTAACGAGGCGCCAATACAGATTAAAGCAAGAGGCAAGGTCATCGCCGCAATATAATCAATACTTTGCACCACTACACTAGGTAAGGCAATACTCCAGTAAGCAACAGGCATCGCAATCACGATAGCAACTATCAAAGGATTGGTTAAAACATTCCTAATCAGCAGCGGCCAATTCATCGCCGAATCTTCGTTCGCAGCATGAGTCAGTGCGTATATTGAAAGTATATTGTATATGGGTGTTATGACAGCAAGAAGTACCGCCCCTACCGCCAGTCCTGCCTCGGAGAAAGTTGCTGCGCAAAAGGCCAGTCCCAAAATACCGAGATTTGATCGAAAACTGCCCTGAACAAAAACGCCAAGATCCTTTCGGTCACGGATGAAATACTTACCTACCCACCACAAAACTATAAATGAAACAAAAGCGGCTAATACGGCAAAGGTAACCAGTGAAACATTGGTTATCTTTTCAATATCCGTTCTACTAATTGCTGCAAACATAAGCACAGGCAATGCTAGATTGAATACGACATAAGAAGCACCCGCAGTAAAATCTGAGTTGATCTTTTTATGTTTATTTAACCAATAACCGACGAACACTAAAGAGAATACTGGCAGAGTAATTGAACTAACAAAGACTAATTGTGACCAATAGTTCATTTATCCCCCCTAAATTCGTGTATCAAAGCATAACTTGCGGTAGAATGGCCACTTATATTCAAACAAACTCGATACCATGACACGCAAAAAGAAAACCCGCTCCCTGAAAAGCATCCACAATGTTAAAACTGGCAGTATCACTAAGCTTAAAAAAGCATCTGTGAATGACCGCCAAAATAGCAATTTAAAAGCTAAAGATAAGCCTAAATCTGTCTATCAGAAGTTTCTGGATGAAAATCCACAAGCCGCGGAAAAACAAAAGCAGACTCAAGTGGCAGCTCAAGTGAAAGCCGATACGGCTCCTACTCCAAAGCCAGCCAAGAAAGACGATGCTAAAATCAAGCCTAAACAACGCACTGATAAAGACGAAAAGCGTGAAGATACCCGCGAACCGGATCTTTTATCTCAGCTGGATAATAAAAACTTCAACGATTTTTATTAATTCATACTCGGCGGCGTAATACTTAAATGGCTCATTTATCGACCGCCAAAGGCGACCTCACCTTAAATTGCTACCCCAAGGTTTCTTCTAGTATCCAACAGCCTTGGGATGCCGCTGATATTTACCTCATTGAGCACGCGGAACTGGGATTATCCCCTGCCATTATCAATGATCAATGGGGTGCATTAACTGTCTTTGCCTTCCTACAAGGTCGTTCTAGCTATAGCTGGAGTGACTCATATTGCAGCATGCAAGCTATTCGCCAAAATCTAGCCAAGCTCCCTACTAACCAAACAGACGGCAGTAAGTTTGATATTGGACCTGATATTAAGCTTGATAATGGATTACCTGCACTTCCTGCCACAACGGACAGTCTTTGGATTCAATGCCCCAAGTCTTTTGATCAGCTTCACTGGTGGCTCTTATTAGCGCTTGAGCAACTAGGCCCAGGGATTAAAGTGTCTCTGGCAGGTATGGCCAAGCATATTCCGGTTAAATGGCTAAAATGGCTGGAGCAACATAACGACAACTACCAACAGCACCCAATCCAGAAAAAGGCGCGCTTAATTCAATTTGAAATTAGCGATCGGCTTCCTCTGCTTAAACGTGAAAAATCGTACATCGGACCTGATGAAAACCCCATCTCAGCATTACCCGGCGTTTTTTCACGAGACCACATGGATATTGGCAGTCGTTTTTTTATACAGCACTTGAGCCAGCAACCCTCCCTTAAAGGCAAAGTCGTCGACCTTGGTTGTGGTAATGGCTTATTGAGCATTGCTTGCCTGCAACTGAATCCAGACAAAAATCTTGAATTATTATTGTGTGACGACTCTTCTCTTGCGCTAAAAGCAGCGAAAGAGAACATTGATTTACGGGGCAACTTTAATGCACATTATTATCATACCGATGCTCTTTTAAACGTCTCAGGACCTGTTGATACAATCTTGTGCAACCCCCCTTTCCATACAGGCAATCGCATTTCAACCGCCGCTGCCGAGCGCATGTTTAAACAAGGCCGTAAAATCCTAAATTCTCAAGGTCAGCTTCTTGTTGTTGCCAATCGACACCTTGGTTACAAACCACTATTAAAGAAAGATTTTGCCAATATCACAACCCTTGCCAGTGATAGCAAGTTTGTTATTTACCGCTGCACAAACCCCAAGTAATGCATAAAGTACCGGCAAAGTCTGGGCTTTATGAGCTGGTAGAAAAGCGCAGTCGCTTCATTACTTATTGCGAAAAAGTAACCAATAACGAAGAATTTAAACACTTCCTAAATCGTCTAAAACAAAAATATCCAGATGCCCGCCATTATTGCTACGGCTTTCGCATCGGCCCTTTAAACTATGCGCAGCGGGGGTTTAGTGACGACGGCGAGCCCAACGGCACCGCAGGAATGCCGATCTTAAATGTTATTGATCACTCAGAATTCTCAGATGTCGCGATTATTGTCGTGCGTTATTTTGGTGGCACTAAACTGGGCACGGGTGGCCTAGCTCGAGCCTATAGCCAAGCAGCCAATACCTTATTGCAGCAAATGGAATGGGTTGAATTTCAACAGACACAAGAACTCACCCTATGCTGCGACTTCCCGCAAGAGCATCAGATTCGATATTTAATCGATCAATTAAATGGGGATATTATTTCTGTAGATTATCAGCAAAAAGTAATTTTGATAGTAGAGCTGCCAGAGATTGCCGACTTAAGCACTCTGGCTCTGTATCGCATTAATAGGGATGACGACTGAGTCTGACAAATGCTCTGCAATCAGACGATACCCGTCCTGACCAACCTTATCAAAATTCAAAATCACCCGGTAGCAACCCTGAGCACTGCGCCTTACAGAGACGATAAGACCATCCGCAGTAATGTATTGCGGGCAAGGACCAGAGTGAGGAAACAATCTCAACCTAATTTGAAAGCTACTATAGCGACCAAGACCCTCTTCATCATCGCGAAACAACTCTACCTGCTCTTGATTGCAAATAAATTCACAGCTGCGCGGTGATAGCTTATCAGCAGCTACCTTAAGGATTTCCTGTTTATCGACTAGCAAGGTTAATATCGCTTGGTTTTTCATAAGCACATACCTTTATACAGTTGAATAAAAAGTATACGATAGCTGACTAATATACAACTCATTAAGCCGCAATTTTATCCCAAACTAGTGCTTTAGTTCACATTCTGAACATTTATCCAGCCAATAAGACAAATATAGGATTAATTAATACAATACGAATAACGACCCATTCACTTAAGCTAGGGGTAGCCCTATATAAGGATTTAATACACCTTATCTACCAGCACTGATAGAATACTTATCAGAAAACTCACTCTCCATTATAAATAGCACACACCTTCACATGACAGCATTCAATATTTCTTTCCTACTTATATTATCCGCCCTTTTTTCAACGTTGGCAGCCTGTAGTACCTCGATAAAAAACATGGAAGTGTACCAAGATAAAAATTCGGCTGAAATGGAAAAGCTTTTACCCGCGAATGGCTTAAGCATTCAATACTTAGGCGTTGGCGGCCACCTCCTTCGCTTTGGTGAGCACGCTATCATGACAGCGCCGTCGATCACCAACCCTCACTTCATGGCCCTAGGCCCATTTATGCCGATCAGCCCCGATACCGATTTAATCGATCGCTATCTACCTGATGTCAGCAAGGTCGAAACCATCCTGGTGGGTCATGCTCATTACGATCATTTAATGGACGTACCTTATATAATGCAAGAAAAAGCGAAAAACGCTGAAGTTCTTGGCTCTAAGACCATGATGCATACTCTAGCACCGGCCATTAATAAAAGTCGTCGCCACGCATTAAATGACACCATGGCAGTATTAAACAAGGCAGGCCAATGGCATTACAATAACAGTAAGACCATCCGCTTCATGGCATTAAAATCGACCCACGCACCGCATTTTATGGGCATAAACATAATGACAGGAACCTATGATGAAGATCTTGAATCCCTGCCATGGCATGCATTTGGCTGGAAAGAAGGACAAACACTGTCTTACCTAATTGACTTTTTGGGCTCACAAGAAGAAATCCTACATCGCGTATACTACCAAGATGCCGCGAGCCAAGAACCACTAGGATTAATCCCAGATTTTGTTGCTAAAGATCAGAAACGAGTAGACATCGCCATCATCACCCCAGCATCTTTTAGCCAGGTCGATAACTATCCTGAATCCATTATGCAAGACAGCCAGGCGCGTCACTTTATTTTGGGCCACTGGGAGGACTTCTTTGATAATCAAGGACAAGACGAACAGTATTTTGTTAGATCGATTAGTGCAGAGGACTTTTTTACACGCTTCAAGCAAGCACTTCCTACTGATAGTAGCTGGGCTATGCCAAAGTTATATAATACGCAGTACTTCGCTCCTCATGGTAAAATGCTAACCATTGAGAGTAACAACAATTAATATCTTCCCTACTACTTTAAGGTATTGTAATCATGGAATTTGAAACATTATCACAATGGCGACGTGCGACTTACTGCGCAGCTATGGCTGAACGCAATCGTAACCACATTAGTTTATTTTGTGAGATGCAAGAGCAAGAAGATAAGCCTTATACAAAATGCTTATCAAAGACATGGGCATTTTTAGAGGGTGAACTAAAGTCTCTCGATAATTTAGAGCGCTTTTTTAATGAATTCGATCAATGGCAAAATGCATTACTAGATAATCAAGAATCATTTGGCGCGGAAGCGGCGCAGCAGACTTGTCAAAGCCTCTATTCAGCAACCTATGCTTTACTGGATGAATCAGCGAATGATTGCGAGCTAGTGCAGCTAAGTAATCAGCAACTTTTAACCGAGTTTGCTGACATGGGGAATGATAGCGAAGATCTAATTGCCCGCCACGAAGAATTCGAACAGCTGGTTTACGGCCTACTAACGAGCGGAAAACCTAGGCGCGAAACTATATTGGCAATTAAAAAACTGGCCTCTAGCGAGCCAGAGTCCAGCTTAGGCATCAGCCTTGACTAAGACTTAGCCCTCTATGCCAAAGTCGCGGTGCGCTTTATCACTTGATATATAGCACCGCGACTTTCGCAACCTTCCATAGTTTGAAAATCAAAAACTCACTTTATTGACCTGAATCAACAAGGATTAATGCCCGCTAATTAAACTGTGCGCCTTTTATTCTGAGCCGCCGTCATGTCTGATACCTTCAAAGCTGAATTACTTGCCCCCGCAGGCACCTATAAAAATATGGAATACGCTTTTGCCTACGGAGCAGATGCAGTTTATGCAGGACAACCACGCTACAGCTTACGCGTAAGAAATAATGACTTTCAAATTGAGAACCTAGACAAAGGCATTCAACGGGCACATGAATTAGGTAAGAAATTCTATGTCGCCAGCAATATTGCACCTCACAATAATAAAATCGAAACCTACATGCGTGACATTGAACCTGTCATTGGCATGAAGCCCGACGCACTTATCATGTCCGATCCAGGGCTTATCATGATGGTTAAAGACAAATGGCCAGACACGCCTATTCACCTGTCAGTCCAATCTAACGTGGTCAATTATGCCGCCGTTAAATTTTGGTACCGCCAAGGAATTGAACGAGTCATTTTAAGTCGGGAGCTATCACTCAACGAAATTGAAGAAATTCGCATGCAATGCCCCGAGATGGAACTTGAGGTCTTTGTCCATGGCGCACTTTGCATCGCATACTCTGGACGCTGCTTACTCTCTGGCTACATGAATCATAGAGATCCTAACCAGGGTAGCTGCACCAATGCCTGCCGTTGGAAGTATCAAACTCATGAAGCTAAAGAAACAGCGACGGGCAATATAATTCCTACCACGGCGATAGAATTTGACCCCACGCTAAACCCTGCCTTAGGTATCGGCAAACCTTCAGATGAAATTGTTCTTTTGCAAGAAGGCAATCGTGAAAACGATTTGATGCCAATGTTTGAAGATGAACACGGCACTTACATTATGAACTCTAAGGATCTACGCGCGATTCAGCACGTTCAACGCCTACAGGAAATCGGCGTTCATTCTTTAAAAATAGAAGGTCGAACTAAATCCCATTATTACGCCGCCAGAACGTCACAAGCTTATCGCCAAGCCATCGATGACGCTGCTGCGGGTAAATCCTTCAACATGGGATTAATGGATACTTTGGAAAATATGTCAAATCGCGGCTTTACCGAAGGTTTTTACCGTCGCCATGTCCATGACGAATACCAAAACTATACCCATGGAGCCTCAATCAGCACTCAGCAGCAATTCGTCGGTGAAATTACTCATGCAGATGATGATTGGTTAACGATAGACGTCAAAAATCGTTTTCAAGTCGGCGATGAATTAGAACTTATGACCCCTGCTGGCAACCATACCTTCAAATTAGAGCATATTTTATCCAATAAAGATGAAATACGACAGGATGCACCAGGCTCTGGATTTATTGTAAAAATTCCTCGCCCATTAGGCAGCAGCAATTTAGACAAGTCATTACTCATTAGAAACTTAAAATAGCGCTTTAATCACTAATCAGCTTGGCAAGCAGGGCTCTCATCTTTATAGTAAGCAAAACACTATAAGCCTGACTAGGAGCCACGTTAATGCCAAGCTCAATTACATTCAGCGGACACATGATTCGCTTGATGTTACTGATCACCACCCTATTGATCAGCTACCAATCTAATGCCGAGCAAGCACCACGACTCGTTGTTGAACAAGCCGCTCAACAATTGACTCAACGCCTCATTACTGACAAAGATAAAATCGCTAGTCAGGAATACTACCTTGAACAAATCGTCGACGAACTTTTACTGCCGGTTGTCGACCATGTCTATATGGCTAAAAGAGTATTAGCTAAAAACTGGAAAAAAACCTCCAAAGAACAGAAGAAGCAATTCATAGTTGCTTTTAAACACAAAGTTATTCGTACTTACGCTGGCGCTTTTAAAGCATTTAACGGCGAAGAAATTATATTTGAAGATGCCAGATTCAGTAAAACAGGCAAGAAAGCCAGTGTTAAGAGTGCCATCCAGCGCATGGGCGCCCCGGCAATCAATGTCACCTATAAGCTTTATTTCAAAAAAGAAAAATGGCTTACCTATGATGTTGTTATTGAAGGTGTCAGCCTAGTTAAGAGTTTTCGCGACCAATTCAAACACAGTATAGAAAGAAATGGTCTAGCCAAAGCCATATCGTTATTGGCTACTGAATATAAAAGTGAGACCCCAACGCTAAAGATGGCAGGGCACGTGTGGGAGCCATACATCAGTAATCATTTACCAGCCAACGGTTTGGCTGTTAACTTGGTTACCGCTGTATTTGCACGTGCCGGTTATCAAGTTGATATGCAATTCATGCCTTGGCAGCGCGTGGCCGAAGGGTTATCGAATGGTGATGTCGATCTATCGGTTGCCTCTTGGTACAGCCCTACCCGAGCTCAGGAAGCGCTTTTCACTGCCCCCTACCTCACCAATGAGTTAGTCATAGTTAAACGCAAACTAGATCCGTTAAACTTCGCCAACAATCAGCAATTCAAAGACTACGTTAGCAAAAAAAGTTACCGCCTAGGTGTGTTTAAAGAGTTTGGTTACGGCGAAAAGTTTGATGAAATCGCCCCCCTTGTTTCTTTAAGCTACTACAAGTACTGCAAATCCATGTTGCGTGACGTCGCCACCAAATCTACAGATATCGCCCTCATCGATCGCTGGACTGCGAAAAATAGCTTAATAAACAGCCAGAATATTGCCGATCATCTAGAAGTCATCCCCACCCCGTTAATTAGTCGCGGTCTTCATACTACGATTAGCTTAAAACGCAAAGATCGAGACATTATTGCCTCTGCTTTTAATCAAGCGCTAAAGGAAATGAAAGACGATGGCAGTTACGATAAGATACTCGCCCATCACAACTACCCTCAATTAGCTAAATAATGACTTCTGTATCCATAGTCTTCCACGATGACGATATCATCGTCGTGGACAAAGCACCTGATCTACTCAGTGTTCCAGGACGCGGCCCAGAAAAACTTGATTCTGTTTATCATCGCCTAACGCTTCAATTTGAAGAAGTGCACATTGTCCACCGTTTAGACATGGCAACTTCGGGCATCATGGTTTTTGCACGCAATAAAGCGAGTTTAAAAAATCTGCAACAGCAATTTCAAAATCGCCAAACAGAAAAGTCTTATCAAGCGATTCTCGCAGGAGAACTGCATCCAGAAACTGGGGCTATTAACCTACCCATGCGCTGCGATTGGCCCAATCGACCACGACAAATGGTTTGCTATGAATACGGCAAGAAATCCCTCACTCGCTGGCGGGTAATGGAATACTTGGACGGAAGTACTCGAGTTGAACTACTACCGTTTACCGGTCGCTCACACCAGCTTAGAATTCACTGCAATGCGATGAATCACCCTATTCTTGGTGATAACTTATATGGCACAGAGGAATCACAAAAGGCGCGACAGTATTTATGCCTACATGCACAATCACTGACCTTCACTCATCCAGTCAGTACTGAGAGGATGACCTTTGGTAGCCCACCACCTTTTTAAAAACCAGCCCCATCACGATAAAGATAACTACCGACAAACCTAGTATCTGCATAGCGATCCCCGCAAATAAGTCTGGGGCTTTCATCAGGGTGCTCATCAAGGAATCTTGGTAATAGAAAAACCACTGATGATCTGCGGGGAATATCATAATATGCAGCTGATAAAATATTGCCTTAGCCCCCCAGACCATAAAAGCCACTAAAGCTAAGATGATAAGTATCGCCAACACAGACGCTAAGCCGAGGGCGCTATGATGGACATAGTCAAGTCGCTTTCTCATTAGGAACACCTGCCAAACAACCAGTAGCAACCACAATAAAAAAATCGCAACTGCCAATTTGTGGAGCATATTAATTAAATTTGCCACATCCTGTAGATGTATGACCTCAGCCTGATGCAACAGAGGAATCCCCTCACCAGAAAACTGATATTGAATATCCGCTAAGCCCTTGCCATCATCATGAACACTATCAACGATACTTTGAAAATACGCTTTATGATCTACGATTAGCGTCTTTTCAAAACCTTTTCGAAAACGATTCTGCGGTGCATACTTAGCAATATGCTGATCTGTATCGTAAGCGTGATATAACCAAGAATAGCCATAACCAAGCTGGGCATTAACCATCCAAGCTGCGTAAACAGCAAGCACAACACTAAGCACTACGATCAAAAACACGCGTACATTGGCCAGTACTTGGCCTGCGAGATTGCTAACTGTTTTCATTATTAGACTTTTCCTGATAGAAGTCTGTTATCACTTTTGCAATTTCAGCAGCATTATCAGGTTCCGCGTGAAAATGGTGGTGCCCAGGCAAGGATACCAGCTGGTGGTTTTTAACCACCGCTAACCTAGCCTGCAACCAAAACTTAGGGACTATGCCTTGCTCAGCAATAATAACTAAAACACGGGCACTGATAGCCGATAAAAAGGCTAGCACCTGTTCCTCTGTTAAACGAACTTTAGACGTATGACGCAAACGCATGTCGGTGCGCCAGCTTACGCCGTTTTTATTGCTGATTAGGTTACGCTCTACAATCGGTAATAAAGCCTGCTCGGACATGGTTGGAGAAGATTTCTTACGCGCCAACAATGCATCCTGTATTTGCGGATAAACCCGCAACCCTGACGATACTTTTTGCGAATCGAGAATGGCTTTGGCTAGTTGCTCTGGCGTTTGTTGCGCGGATGATGTCATCGGACCTAATGAGTCGAGCAAGACCAAAGAACGAACCCTATCCGCAAAAGTCCCTGCAAATAAACTCGCAACAACTCCACCCATTGAATGACCAACAATATTTACCGCTGTTAGATTTAAATGATTAATTAGCTCTAACAATGTTTCGATATTTTGCCAGATATAATAATGGGCACCATCAGCCAAAGGATCTGATAAACCATGCCCAGGCAAATCAACTAAAACAACATGATAATGCTCACTGAGTATTTCAGCCAAGGGATAAAAGCTCGCCATATTATCCAGCCAACCATGCAAACAGATCAAGGCTGGCTTCCCTTCATCGCCCCAGTACTGAACGGCCAACTCTCCCGTAGAAAGTGCAATACGACATTCTCGTCCCAGCATTATTTTTCCGCCCATTGTTGAATATACTGCTTAATCAAGGATGTCGTTAGTTGCGGCTTTTCGAGTGGAAACATGTGCCCGCCTTCAACCCACTTAACCTCCATACCCAATTGACGTTTCGCCTTAAAGCCATGCTGTTTTTTAAACACATCGCTGTATTTACCCGCAATCACTACGGAAGGCATTTTCAAGCGTTTAATTTTGTGAAGATTATCTGGAACTGTGCGGTAGATATTGATTTCAGTCTGAGGATCAAAATGCAGCTTCCTTTTACCCCCTTCAGTTTCTCGCGTCCCTCGCTCTACATAATCTTTTAGACAGCGCGCATCAAAACCGCGAAACAGCTTTTTTCCCTGAAAGTATTGCGCTGTCGCTTCTATTGAATCCCATTCTTCTTGCCGCCCTAACGTTCTGCCTGCTGGGGTTACCCGATCAATTAGGCCCAAACGCTTCACCAGCGTCAAACCTCGCGCCTCAAATGCTGTAAGAACTGGGGAATCAAGCATGATTAAGCCTTTAACCAAGTCTGGGCGCTGGGCCGCGACCATCATACTCAAGACACCGCCTAGAGAATGCCCGACCAGATATACAGGCCTTCTATAACGAGTAAGGAGATCATCAATAAGTTCTTGGGCTAGATACTGCCAGTTGTTCGCTACAGGGTAATCACGATGGTGCCCAAGACGTTCGATAAAGCCTATGTCGAAGTCCGCGGATAAGTAAGAAAATAAAGTTTGATAGCTGCCAGCTGGAAAACCGTTGGCATGGGAGAAGTGCAAAATGTCTTTCATGTATTATCGATAATTAGCTAAATAGTCAAAACACATAAACTACCAGCTAAATAAGAGAATACAAGGTGGAAGGCTGCCTAAAGCAGCCGCCAAACCTGAACTAGCCTTCTTCTAAGGCCGGATACCAAACATCGGTATTTTGCAGGCAGCCAGCAGAGAAAACATCGCCCTCTAATTGCCAGATTTCGGTAGGTGACCAAGGCTGATCAAATACTACCCCCTCAATGAGAAGAGACGCCAAGCGTCCTACTAAGGGTAAGTGAGTGACCAAAATAATATTCTGCTGCTCACTTACTAGCTCATCAACCACCTTTTGCGGGGTCATATCGGGTGTTAGGCAGTGATGCTCAACAACCTCCACAGCCAAAGCTTTAGCGATCGGCGCAGCGGTCTGCTGAGTACGCAGGTAAGGGCTGGCCCAGAGACTGACTGGACCTTTAACATTATTTGAAAGCCAATTAGCAGCACGAACAGCGCGCTGCTGTCCTCGCTCTGTTAAGGGACGATCCATATCATCAGGTGCACCGGAAACGGCTTCACCATGTCGTATTAAGTAGAGTTTCACTACAGCTCCGTTGGCATATCACTTTTAGGGGTTGGCCAATCGGTAAAAGGGAAAGGTTTAGCTTCAGTTCCGCTCGTTATATAACGAACTATTTGAGCTATGTAGCTCGCAAGACCATCACTAAATTGATTCAAAGCTGGATTCACCTGCCCCGTCACTAGTGTAAAGCCCCACTGCACAACAACCATAAACAAAACAACCACATCCAGAATGCGATAAATAATGGAGAACATAATAATAAATAATGTTCTTACCCAAAACGCATCTGACTCAATACTTTGCTTCATCTCACTCATTATTAAACTCCTATATCTGATTTAGCCAAGGCAAATTCAACATCCGTGGTATTTTCACCCGTCATTAATTCTTTCGCGACCAATCTAGGATCTACATGAGCAAACAAAACTGCATATGCACCTTTTACCAAAGGCATATATATACCAAGTTCCTCAGATCGCGTATTGATATAGCGCAAGGTATTAACACCTTCCGCAACTTCTCCCAGCGCTTCCACTGCTTCATCTAAGGTTCGTCCCTCACCGATAGCATAACCAACACGGTAGTTACGGCTTTGAGAAGACATACAAGTCACCACTAAATCACCGACCCCCGCTAAACCTAAGAACGTTAATGGATTAGCACCCTGAGCCACCGCAAAGCGACTCATTTCAGCCAAACTACGAGTAATAATCATACTCTTAGTATTTTCCCCCATTCCCAGAGCCGCGATAAACCCGGAGACGATCGCGTAAATGTTTTTTAATGCACCACTAAGCTCTACGCCATACATATCATCGGATGCATAGACACGAAAATATTCACAGCCCAACGCGTCCTGAACCGCTGTGCGTAAATTACCATCCGCACTAGCGACAACCGTCGCCGTCAATTGCTTACGGCCAATCTCTTTCGCAAGGTTTGGGCCACTTAAAACAGCAACCGAATGGCCAGGACACTCATCAATTAATACCTGGCTCATTAAATTAAAGCCGTCAGGCTCAATGCCCTTCGTTGTACTGATCAGACTTTGCCCTGTAACCAAAAAGGGTTTTAGCTGCTGAACAACAATACGGAAGGATTTACTCGGCACGGAAACAAAGATCAACTCCGCCCCGTTAATGACTTCTTCTAGATCGGTAGAAGCCTTCAGACGGCTATCTAGGGTTACATCGGGTAAATATTGCGGGTTTTCCTGACGTTCATTAATGGCTTCAGCGACGTCAGCATTACGCATCCATTGCTTGGTTTTTATACCGTTGGCAGCCAAAATACTCGCAATCGCAGTCCCAAAACTACCACCACCTATTACTGCAGCTTGTTTAACCTCCACACATCCCCCTAAGGTCAATATTTTTTATTTTGCAAACAATCAACCAGCTCTTGAAAGGCATTCTTATTATCTTCATTTAAGCTGATAAGAATTTCATGAGCGGCGATCACCTTATCGCGCATTTGATCTTCATCAAGCTGCTCACAGCTTAACTCGTCTAAATCTGATATTTGAGCAGGCATCTCGCCGATAATATAAAAGACTCTATCGAACCCCATACTTAATAAAATACGAGTAATGTCCTCACGCGGAGAAATAATTGTTGGAATCAGGCCAAACTTATCCTGACTGACAATGGATATTTTAGCGAGCTGACCCAAGGTCGTACTATCAACACCCTCAGCATCGGCCAAATCGACCAAGACTGTTTCAAATTGACTATCCAAAAACATATCATCTAGATAGCTCTCTAATGCAGAGCAAAGATTTAAGCGCACGTCACCACTTAACTTAATAACGTAAACACCTTCTTTACTCGCAACTTCAATTTTACCTGGATTCATACTAAATCCTAACCACCGTCATTAACGCAACATCATCAGGCACATCATCCTCACTTTTCAGTGAAAGTGCCGCTACAATAGACTCATGATCCCCCGCTTCCCTTTCTATTAGGTTTAGCAGGTATTCTTCTTTTTGTGCTAAAGAAGGTTCATTTATTAATTCTAGAATACCGTCAGAAAACAACGATAGAGTGAATTGCTCAGGCAAGGTCATTTGGTAACTATTGTACTGGGCGTCACGAAACAAACCTATCGGCATCCCTCTCCCTTCAAGATATTGGGCATTTTTCCCACTAAACAAGATTGGCATAGGAAAATGCGCACCAATACTATAATTTAACTGTAAGGTTTTAATATTTAATACTGCGTAAACAATGGTCAAATGCTTTCCACAATCGGTATCGAGCAACTCTTGATTTATTCTTTCCAGCACTTTAACCGGATGGTATAAATCATCACTTGAGCCACGTTTCAAATTTCTTTTTAATCGGTAGGTTAGGTTTTTTAACAATACTGTCACGAATGCAGAAGAGGCGCCATGGCCAGAAACATCCGCAATATAAAACCCATAATGCAGGTCATCTAGCGGAAAGTAGTCTAAAAAATCCCCACTAAGCATTAGCGACGGTTTGATGATGTGCTCAAAGCTTAGATTTTCAACAGTGACTTGTTCTGGCAGCATTTTCATCTGCACTTGACGTCCAGCCTGCTGATCCCCTCTCAATTCATCCAGACTACTACGCAACTCTCTATTTGCCGCTTCTAGATGATCACGATATTGACGATTTTGGCGTTCCAGCTCAACTAATTCCAAATTCCGCTGCACTGAGTGTTCCAGCATCACCATATCAATAATAGGTTTAACCAAATAATCACTCGCGCCTAAACGCAAAGCCTGCACAACGTCGTCCATCACCCCAGCACCCGATACTACGATAAACGGAATGTGCTGATTGCTCTGCTTAACCTGTTGTAGTATCTGCAATCCATCTAACTGAGGCATTCGTAGATCGCATAAAATCAGATCGATTTCCTGCTGCTCTAAAATGGCTAGGCCGGCCATACCGCTAGCGGCAGCCTCAACCTGATAACCACTATCTTCAAGGTCAGCAACCATACTTTCGCGAACCATAGCCTCGTCATCAATAACGAGTAAACGAGCTTTCATCAAGTACCCCGATTTAGAACAAACATCTATTTCTTATTTATTTGCGAACGATACGCTCAACCTATAAACAGTGCAATATTGCATCATCCATTTATTACATAATTGGACAATAAATCCCAGCCTGATCCAATTGGTACGAATAATGCTAAGTTTAGCTATATGTCAAAATTATTAAATATGGGATAAATGTTCGTATAATTTCATTTGTTTTCAATTTTAAAAAAGACCCAGCGGTGATAGCATTAGCTAAGAAAATAACAAAAAAGGAATACTCAGCATGAGTCAAATCTCTAGGGATTATAGCGAAAAACGTGACTTCATTCGTATGCAAGTGAGTACGGAGACCAAGGTTCATCACAACGGCCAGATATACGACGCTACCTGCATTGACCTAAGTAGTAGTGGTGCTTTATTAGAGAGTGAACAGAGCTTTGAAGTTAATTCTGCGATCGTGCTATCCATTAATAGTGGCGGTGGCGAGACACTGGCTCTACAGGCACAAGCGACAATATTAAGAATTAAACGAATTGAAAACGATCAGTATCAATTTGGTGTTAGCATCGATGCCTTTTTATAGCAGCATCTCGTTATAATCTAGCATTCTAGCGCTTAATATAATTAAGCGCTGTCACCTACAGAGCTAATACGCACCCTCTTCTAAGTCCTCATCGTCGTCAAAATCTTCGTCATCGAAACCTTCTTCATCAAACTCATCCTCAACTTGGCCATCATTAACCAAATACTGTCGACGCTGAAGATAAAAACTCTTAAAGAAGCTATAACGCTCACCCGTAATCAAACCTTCCGAAGCAATAAGATCTGCTCTAGAATCAACATTCCTTAACAACCACAACCCTCCTTCTTGTGCCGCTGTTTGGCCGACACTGGTATAACCTAAACCAGATAAACTATCCCCAGCCAAACCAAATGTATCACGTAAATTGCTCGGCCCCAGCACAGGAAGCATAATATAAGGTCCCGCACCAACCCCCCAGTAACCCAAGGTTTGGCCTAGATCTTCATTATGCTTCTCTAAGCCAAAGTGGCGCGCAACATCAAACAGCCCAAAAATACCCAAGGTAGAGTTAATAATAAAGCGACCAGTATCTGACAATGCCTGAATGGGTTTCAACTGAAAAACATCATTGGCAACAATCAAAACATCTTCTAAATTAGAGAAGAAATTACTAATACTGGTATCGACAACATCGGGGGTAACAGCCTGATAGCCCAAAGCAACCGGCTTCGCGATGTATTTATCCAATGTTTCATTAAACTCAAACATCGTACGATTGAATCCCTGCCAAGGATCAGTTTCGTACTCTTCAGCGAAAACGTTAACCGACATCAAAGCCATCAATGAGAAGATGGTTAAACGCAAGCCCTGAATTGTCTTCATATATTATTACTCAGCTCTATAAAATTGACTAGCTACCGACAGTACCATCAGCGGGAATCATCCACGTACCATCAATATAACGAATGGTCCAAATATTATTCGCACCCTCTGGACGCACGGTGCCATAAACTACATCGCGATAATTCAGATAAAAGACCTGTTCAATATCGTCAGGATTCTTAACATAATTACTTCCAGTCGAAAGCACACAGCGATCAGCCTGACCTTCTGCATCCTCGATAACCTTATAATGCACACTAGCGGGATCGTAAGTTTGAGATAAGAAAGCAGTAACATCCTGGTCCTCAGCGACAACCGTACCATCACCAAGTGTTAAGCTAACCCCACCTTTTGCTACTGATATATTACCTGCGTTTTCAAAGTCAGCCGACGTATCATAACCAATGGTCACAACACTCACTGTACTTCCCACTCCAAGAATCAGCCCTGAAGAGTCAGAAGTTGTACCGGTATAGTTATGTGATAATGCAGCATTGATACGATACTTATCCTTAGTCGGCGCAATAACATTCATATCCAACAAGGTTTTAGGTAAGTCTATTAGACTATCATCTTCCAACTGAATCTCTGTGAAAAGACGAACTGAATCAAGTCCTAATACTTGCTGCTCAATAAGCGTTCCATTCATCGCCGCCTCACCATCAACCAAGGTATCCAATACCAAGCAATCATTCACATCCGTTACGGTGGGGAAATCAACAAAATACGTGCCTCTGCCATCAACGAGAGTGCGCTGAAATATTCCCAACTCCCACAATTCGTTAATCGTATTTTGCACATCCTGCTTTTCAAAACGCTTTGTTTTTGGACCACAGCTTGTCACTAAGCCAGAGATCTCATCGAGCTCACACTCTTCAATACGATGCATATCGACGATTTCTTTAATGTCGCCATCCGCATCACTATCTAAAGTATCTTCAACCCTTTCATTAGGATAAAAACGATAACGAATATCGGTATCTACTGCATTAATAAAATCAACGGTTTCAACCAAAATCTGACCACTACCAAAAGGAACGTTTTCTTGCCCTATTTCATACTGTATTAAACCAGGAATAACATCACCAACAGTATGAGCATCATTACCAACAAAAAAGCCGTTAAAACTGGCTAGTTTTGCAGCCGGATAATATGCGCTTGGATTTGACGTGCTCGCCGTTACGACGATAGCGCTTAATTCTCGATCACTGCCAGCATCATCATCGACCTGATCACTAATCGTTGCTGATAATACCCAATCTTCGATATTAAAACGGAGTTCTGAATCATTCGGCTGATTGTTATTCTGCGGATCCTGAACTCCGCGATAGAAAATTCTAAAAGCGCCACTCAATTCAGTTTCAGCGCCGAGACTCGGATTAGCCGAATCAAAATCAAGCCCTAGCTTGGTTTTATCGTAAATCTGAAACTGTCCCCAAATCATCTCATACCCCTGGATTTTCAAACTGCTATCAGCAGGAACGCCAGTAACAGGCTCGGTATAATAAACTCGCATAGAAGATGGCACATCAATATTTTCATCATTACTATCAAGATCATGAGCCAGAGTTAACACTAGGTTATTTTTTTCAAGTAACCCGGTAATGAATATATCAATGGCATGGGAACTGGTTGGCTCATCAATATTATCCGCAAGATTAATGTCGGCAATTTTCTGCGACACAGTAACGGCATTGTCATCCAGCTTTAATTCTTTGGACACAGAATTATAAGACGTTTTTCTAGCTTCAAGATCAGCAAACGTGGTATCGCATTCATTCCCCGCGATAATGCAGGTAACATAATAGTTTTGAATATTTGCAAACTCAGCCGCCAAAGCATTTAGATTGTCTTTATGCTCGTCGCCGATCGCTTTAAGGAAATCAAGATAAGTGTCTAGCTCTGACTTATAATCTGGCTGCCAAAATGTTTGCTGATATTCCAGCAAAGAGGTTACAAATAATTTGGTTTTTTCTAGTCCAAGATTAAACTCTTCAATTTCAGAGGCCGTCAATAACACACTTAGATCATCCGCTGCTGCAGTCGTCTTTGTATCAGCGGCCTGTGATTCAATCGCCGTAATTTGAGAGGCGAATTCACTAACGACTTGAGAAACCGCAGCTTTTGCTTGCACGTTATTAGTCGAGGCTAGCAGCGCCGACAAATTATCATGGGCTAGCTGATATAATATCTTCAAGGTTATAGCACGTTCTAATGTCGGAGTGTGGTTATAAAACTGACCGACATCTTCAGCAAACTGCTGGGCAACCAACGTTATAAAATCAGTATCAGATGGCGAGTTATTGGTCATACGATATTCTAACTCGGCTTGCTGAAGACCAGCGATAAGAGCGCCATAACGAATCTGATTACGTGCGACTGAGGTATTTGAAGAATAATTATTCAGCTTGGTTAGGTTAGCCGGCAACTCACCTATAATATCATCCAGACCTATTAGACTAGATACTTGAGAATTTGCTAACACAACATCGTAAGCAGTGAACGTCTGATTTTCGGCAAACGTCCCTTTTTCAGGATAATTTAGCACATCATACTGATAGGCATACGCAGCCGCTAACGTTGTTAGGGGGTTGACATTATTTCGACTGCCATCACTTACCGTAAACGCAAGGCTGCGCCATTCAAATCCAGTAGTCGCTGGATAAAACGCAGCAAAATTATAGTCATCACCTTCAACTGTACAACCATCGAACAATTGGCATTGTCTTTGAGTTACTAAATTGTCTTTATCTTTATCAACATCCGCAATTTGACCACGAGCGATGAATAATAAAGTTTCATCATTGGCTACGTTGGCAGTATAACGGCTTAAAGTATCAGTCGATTCACGCAAGCCAAAATAGATACCGTCAGTATTGACCGCAACCTGGCCAGATTCAGCAACCTGATTAACAACAACCTGTGCGTTGCTAAAACCCTGCGCACCAACCCAACCCTCAACATTGGACGTTGAGCTGCTGCTGTTATTGCTATCACTGCAACCCGTCAAAACCGACATTAGCGAGATTAAAAGAACCGAACTCGAAACAAACCGCATTATTAAAAATTCCAAAACATAGATATAACCCGCACATCTTCACAAGCAAGACGATACAGAAGAAAATTCGAACGATAATAACAGCAAATACAAGGAAATGTAGCCAGTAAAAACAGCTATATTTGCTAAATCATTGGGCTCAGAGACATTTCGTTACACTCTGAAGCAATATAGCAACAGACAATAAATCAGCTGGCCCGTATTGTGACATCATGATTTACATATCATGTTGCACATTTTTTAGCGCTCATCACTTGATGGGCGTTTTTTTTGCTTGTAATTCACCGCATCACACCTTTAGAAGAAAACAAAACCTGCCACAAGTTCCTGACTAATAAGATTTATTCACTAAATATTCGCTGGATGCTCATGACCACTGTCTTTTTGTCTTAGTGCTAGAAGTGAGCGGGATTTGAACTCTCGACGATAAAGCACCGCAACAACAAAGCTACTCGACAGTAGAAACAAATAAGGGGATACAAACCACGCCAGTACCGACAATGCAAAGTAATAAGCCCGCAAACCATGGTTATAACTTAGCCCTGCAAGATCAATCACCCTAGCCGCATAGAAAGCATATCGATCTCGCTCTGCAGAGGTAACCCCCTCCTCATCAACTAAAGGGGCGCCTCCCAGAACAATGGAACAAAAGCCATACTGACGCATTGACCAAGTGAAAGTGAAAAATGCATAGACAAAGATAACCAGTAATAAAACCACCTTTAGTTGCACAGATAAGGCGCTTGAATGACTAGCAAAAGGAATCTGCGAGACTAAGGCAGAGATTTCATCCGTTACTGTAAATACAGTTAACAAACCCGCTAGAATTAAAATAGTCGTCGATGCTAAAAAACTAACATTGCGCTCTAAATTCGCCACCAATGCTGCATCACCGACCCTCACATCACGCAACATCACTCGCTGCATCCAATATTCACGATATTTATGCAACTCAGAAGCTAAGCATGATTGTCTCGTCGCCTTATGTCGGGCAAACAAGGTATAACCGAACCAACAGAAGAAAAACCAAAACAAACACAAGGAATTAACAACCATTTCCTGTTCAGAAAACATACACAAACCTCTAAACAACCAATTTTTAATATTAGAGAGTTTAATGAAAGTCGGTATCAATTCCTACAGCGGGTGCTATTTAAATACTAACCATTGAAATCAATAAGACTTGACTCCCAACCCCAAACCAAATACTGTTCAGCCATACAGTACTTTTTAGGAGTAAACCCATGGCAGTGGTGACTTTGTTTATGTCAGATAGAGATACGAGTAGAACTTTTACCAGCAAAAAAGAAGCTGATGAATACGACAAAATGCTTGAATTAGCTGAAGCACTTAGTTATTTCATTGGCAAAAAGGTTGCTGGGCTTAGTGAGCAGCAGACTGAAGAAATCGGTTTAGCACTCGCAAGAGATAAAGACCTTCTCGCTCAAGCCGTTAAAGGAAAGGCAGAAGTACTTTTTAATCTAACCACGACCGAAGAACAAGCCTCCGAATAAAGGAAGCCACAATTTCGATATAAGCTAGTTACTTGAAGCTGACACTTAGATTGACTAACTATCGACTTTTTCCTGCAAGACCATCCTTCCCGGTCTTGCAGGCTTTTTTACTTCTGGAAGTTAGTGTGACAAGTCATTGGCTACAGGCATAGCACACAAGGTATCTCGCTGAACCTCCAACGGCTCACAAACAAGACACTGATCATACTCGCTCGGACAGATAGTAAGCCAAGCACCCTTTTTATTCATATTTGAAAGCCACTGACTAGCCCACAACTGAACAGGAATGGCAACGGCTTCACAACCCTCCCATTCATCCATTGCACACTGCTCGGCTAACTCTGCATGAGGCCACACTGGCAGACAAACCTGTTCTTCCGTACCTAGTTGGACAAAACCCTCATCATCCCGCAACCCCCAAACCTGCTTGTGCTCAACCGTTTGCTCAATAAAGTACCGATACAAGGCTTCTTCGCTCATACTGGCTACGGATTGGATCTGCTGCTGCGTTAAGGCATTATTCATTGCTAATTTCTCAAAAATACAGCTCTCATATGACAAAATAACTTTGGAGAGAGCTAAAAAGGACGCGCACTTTCTTAGATTTGGACAACAAAATCAAGTGCTTTTTATTTCCCAATTCACTTGATTTTCCTGACTGATGTTGATCCCCCTCATACAGTATTTTTAAGTTACTGTTTTTAAAGGCAAGATCGATTTGCAAGGAAATATTTGCATCTTTCTGTTGCTAGAAATAAATAACCACTGGCATTATTGTCGCGCGGAATTATGCTTAAGTATTACTAGACCTCTCCCTTAAAGCCTGCACATTACCGAACAGCATAATTATCGCTCCGAGCAACAACCACCAATCCAAGCCCTCGTCATAAAGTAAATATCCAACCAGCGCTATCAGAGGCAAGCGTAAAAAGTCCATGGGCATTACCAGCATCGCATCGGCATAAGATAGTGCTTTAGCCATACAGTAATGGGCACATAACGCAGCGATTGCCGTTAATGCCACAAACAACCAAGTAATACCTTGGGGCCAAGAGAAGTCAAAACTGACTAGAAAGAACGCCATCGGCAACTGTAAAATATGCATATAAAACAAGATGGTCAACACACCATCATGGCCCGATAACTTCTTTGTTAGGGTATGTGAAAATGCATAAGCAACCGCACTGGCCAGTACGACCCAGCAAGCCCAAGGGATACCAGAAAAACCTGGCCGCAGAATAATCATCACACCGACAAAGCCTAAAAAAATCGCAGCAACTCGACGCCTGGTTAATTTTTCAGCAAGGATAAGACTGGCAAAGATAGCAGTCCAAATGGGAACAGTGAACTCAATAGCAAATACTTGCGCCAAAGGCAGTAGCGCCAAACCGTAAAACCAACACCACTGACCAAAGAAGTGCGCAAGATTACGCCCTGCATGAATTGCGAGATGCTCACTTTTACAAACTTGTTTAAATTGACCCTTAGCGATTACTAGGGCGAGAATAATCCCCAAGCCAATAATATTCCTAAAAAAGACCAGTTGGGATATGGATAGCGCATTTGAATTTAAAGCCTGGGTCGCCTCACGCCCCGCGATGGCTGTTAGAGAAAACGCTAGAATTGCTCCTAGCATCCACAAGGCACTTAGCGATACATTAACAGGCTTCATTAATCAGGACGATTACCGATAGAAAAACTGCCATCCTGTAAAAACTGCACCGCTTGCTTACGTTTTTTACCCAATAAAATGGGGCCATCATCAAAAAACAAAAAATTCTTCCAACTTTGCTTAAATACTTTCCAGCTGGTCTCGATAACTCGATCACTATCATAGAAAAATAATACATTGGTATTATCATCCCAATCCAAATGGGCCAGCAATAAACCTGGGAGTTCATTTTTTTCTGAATCCCACGCATCTTGCCAACTCGCCTTATCTAGCCAGACCCCCTTTTTACTTGGCCAATCACCTTGACCGAACTGAGAGGGGTGACCACTATTTTGGCTAATATATTGACTCCAAAGCTGATTCGATACCGTTTCTGTATAAGGTTTAATCGCTTGTTTTAAGCTGTCCTCTAACGGCAACTCTTTATGGCGAAAAATCCAAGCGCGGTCAAAATCATCCAGGTTTAGGTATTTCATAAACTATCGTCTTATTCAGTATTTTTAATGGATATTACAAGGCAAAACATAAAACAGGTAAAGAAGGTCAGTATAACACTGAAAAGACTATAAAAAAGCCAACAAGATAGTC
>Ga0105356_10001140_pt1 | contig 26218 bp, 22 predicted proteins | sample GOMGulsemesocosm_3_FD_83502 | JGI IMG/M metagenome (GOLD analysis project Ga0105356, IMG submission 83502) | Methane-oxidizing microbial communities from mesocosms in the Gulf of Mexico - GOM9D Gulf of Mexico | ecosystem: Environmental > Aquatic > Marine > Cold seeps | place: Gulf of Mexico... | reverse complement strand
CCAATTAGCTACATAAAACACCACATCATAAGCATCAGTATTCCTTGCCCACACAGGAAACCTCAAGTCATAACACACTAAAGGACAAATTTTCCATCCTTTATATTCTATAATTACTCTAATATCTCCAGAATTATATTTTTCATCTTCTCCTGCCAAGGTAAATGTGTGTCTCTTGTTATAAGTTTCAATAGTCCCATCTGGTTTTGCAAAAACAAATCGGTTATAAAACTTTTCATTTTCTTGAATCACCAAACTCCCTCCTAATGCAGCATTACTTTTCTTAGCTTGATTAAGCATCCATGTAACTGTTTCACCTTGCATTGTTTCGAAAACATTTTCAGGAGACATGGTAAATCCAGAAGTAAACATTTCAGGAAGCAAAATAACATCTACTTGAGTTGTAATCTGGTTAATTTTCTGAGTGAAATTAGACCTATTTTGACTTGGGTTTTCCCAAACCAAATCCGATTGTATCAGCGCTATTTTTAATTGATCTTGCATAGGCTAAAATTAATTAAAATTTTCACTATTTTTAAACTTCAAAGCTTTGAATTTATCCTTTAACATATGTGGCCTTAAAGATCTCGATACTCTTCTTAAAATATCAAGAGATACGTTTATTGCTGCTTTTAAAAAAGATAATAACCCTAAAGATTTTCAAAACTATATCAATACTGCTTTCAACAAAGAAACCATCAAAACTGAACTCTTAAATCCACACTCCTCTTTTTATCTAGTTCTCTTAAATGAATTGCTTGTTGGTTATTTTAAATTGAACGAAAAAGATGCTCAAAACGAACAATTTGAATCTGACAGCATGGAATTGGAACGTATTTATGTTATAAACACCTTTCAAGGACAACAGATAGGAAAACAAATGTTATTAAAGGCTATTGACATTGCAAAGTCAAAAGACCTTCATTTTCTGTGGTTAGGCGTTTGGCAAGAAAACACAAATGCAGTACGCTTCTATGAACGTCACGATTTTAAAATTTTTAGTGAACACCCTTATTATATCGGTAAAGACAAACAAATGGATTGGTTAATGCGTTTAGTTATAAATCAAGAGTAAAACTATATTTTATTTAAAATATCAGCAGCCCTTTTTAAAGTATCATCTGTTTTTGCAAAACAAAATCGCAATACCTTATTATCTAATTTATTTGCATTAAATGCTGATATAGGAATTGATGCTATTCCTTTCTCTTTAGTTAATCGCACAGCTAAATCAAAATCGTTCTCATTAGAAATATCAGAATAATCCAATGCCTGAAAATACGTGCCTTTGGATGCTGTAAATTTAAATCTGGAGTCCTTAATTAAATCTAAAAACAAATCGCGTTTATGTTGAAAAAAACTTCCTAACTCTAAATAATGATTAGGGCTCTTTATGTATTCAGCCAATGCTATTTGAATAGGATGGTTTACACTAAACACATTAAATTGATGCACTTTTACAAACTCGTCCATTAATGCTTTAGGCGCACAGCAATATCCCGTTTTCCATCCTGTATTATGAAATGTTTTCCCAAAAGATGCCGTTATGAAGCTTCGCGATTTTAAATCGGGGAATAAACAAACGCTTTGGTGCTGTTCTTTATCAAAGATAATATGCTCATAAACCTCATCACTTAACACAATAATATTTGTGCCATTAGTCAATTCCTGCAACTGAAGCATATCTTCTTTTGAAAAAATCGTACCACTGGGGTTATGTGGTGTATTTATAATGATCATTTTCGTTTTTGAGCTGATCTTTTCCTTAACTTCATTCCAATTAACCTTGTATTCAGGACTTTGTAATTGAATTGAAGTTACTGTACCTCCATTTAATTCAACAGATGGAATGTAACAATCATAAGCCGGCCTAAAAACAATCACCTCATCATTTGGCCTAATAAAAGCAGTAATTGCAGAATATATAGCTTCTGTTGCTCCCGAAGTAACAGTAATTTCATTTTCAGGATTATAAGAAGATTTATATAGCATATCATATTTTCCAGCAATGGCTTCTCGTAATTTAAAAACACCTGGCATAGGTGCATAATGATTGTGTCCAGCATTCATTGCATCACTCACCAAATCTATTAGTTTTTGATCTCCCTTAAAATCCGGGAACCCTTGAGACAAATTAATGGCATTGTGTTTATGAGCTAAAGTACTCATAACAGAAAATATTGTAGTTTCTAAATTTGGAAGTTTTGATTTGTGTTGCATTTTGTAAATATAACAAGTTATCGATTCAGTATTGCGTCTTTATCAACTCAAAACAACTTAAATAACAGCGTATATCTAAAGAATCTTTAATTGGATGAGTAATTCCTGCTTAAAGGTTCTTCCTATTGGAATCCTATTACCCTGAACATAAACTTCATTTCCTGTAATTTTATCGACACATTTACTATTTACAATGTATGATTTATGTACTTGAACAAATTGATTGACCGGTAATTTTAACAGCCAATTTTTCAAGGAATCAACATAAGAAAACTTCTGTGTTTTAGTTACAACAGTAACATAGTTTCGATCGGATTCAAGAAATAAAATATCATTTAATATAATTTTATGATGTGTCTTGTCTACGTTTAAAAATAGAGTTTCACTTTCTGTATCCAATTCAACAATATTCTCCCGTGCTTTAAGTTTATTAACAGCTTTAAGAAAGCGATCAAAAGAAAAAGGTTTCACTAAATAATCTACAATAGTATCTAATTCGAAACTGCTAACCGCGTAATCTGGATAAGCTGTTGTCATAATTACTGCTGGAGGATTTTTAATGGTTTTTATAAAGTCGATCCCTGAAATATCAGGTAAATTTATATCTAAAAAAACAATATCTACAGTATGATTATTTAAAAATGAATTTGCCTCAATAGCTGCTTTAAATGTATCTATCAACTTAAGATTTGGAATCTTACCTATATAGTTTTTTAAAATTTTTTGTGCTGGGATTTCGTCCTCTATAATGATACAATTCATTCTAAATTGAGTTTTAAATACACGTTAAAAGTATTCGTTTTAGTGATATTGAGTTCGTAATTGTCATTATATATAAGTTGTAATCTTTTTTCAAGATTTTGTAGACCAATTTTAAAATCGTCCGTACTCACGGCTTCTTTATTAAAATCATTTTGGCAAGTGCATTCTAAAATGCCATTATTCACTTTAATTGAAACTTCAATATCGCTATTTAAAGTACTATGTTTAAATGCGTTTTCTATAATGGTAATTATCAGTAATGGTGCAACTTGATGACTCTCCGAATCGATTTCAACCGTATAATTTATATGCTTTACGCCTTCAGTTCTTATTTTTTGAAATTTCATGTAATTATCTAAAAACTGAATTTCCTTCGTCAAAGCAATGGTTTTAGAATTACTTTCATACAACACATGTTTTAGATTATCAGATAACATTAAAATCATTTCTGGCACTTCACTGGGTTTTTCTATAGCATATGAATATATGGTGTTTAAATTATTAAAAAGGACATGTGGATTTATTTGCGATTTTAAAAATTTAAGCTCCATCTCTGTGTGCTCTTTTTTAACGCGTTCTACCTCTTCCTGTTTATCTATATAACGATACAACATCCAAATAAAAGAGAAGAATATTAATGGCACCAATGATTGCCATAAATATTCACTCAAACAATTCATTATGCTACAACTGCATCGTCTAAAAGCATTACAGTACAATTGTGTCGCTAAAAAAGAAATAATAGCAAATACAAAAACATATGGCATATACATTTTCTTCTTCACAAAAAAAGGTAGTAAAATGAAATTATTTAAATAAACAATAACAATGAGAATAGATAAATACTGAAGAAATGGATTTTGAATCCAGTAATACTCGGAAAAAATAAAAAGAGATACAAAAATGAAAAGCACCCAAAATAAAATATGGACAAGAATTTGTGAAATATTTTTGTTTATAAAATTCATTTTTAAAATTGAAATGCTTCAGTATTGAAAAATACTTAGAAAAGACAGAATCATCAAAAAATATGTACAAAATTCAGTTTTGTAGTGACCAACGTCAAAATTGCATTTTGTTTAAGCGTTTTTAACGTTGATAGTCTTAAGATTGGTATTTATCAATTTTAATAGATTAGATTTTTGAATAGAAGTATTTTTGACGCAGTATAACACAAATTTCTATGAAACAGATAATCTTACTAGTACTCATTCAATTTTCCTTCATAAATCAAATATACAGTCAAGACACAATACCATTATCTAAAGACCAATTAAAAATTGTTTATACAGAATATCAAAAAACGGCTGATAAACTATTTAGTAAAAACGGTACTATCTCAGATGCAAATAAATTATACGATACATTTTATACGGATGATTTTGAATACAACCACCCAGCATATGGAGGTGTTTACTCAAGAAAACTATTATTTAATAACACCATAAACTATTTGAAAAAAGGAGGCTACAATAACAGTCCTAAACGGACTCTAATTAATATAATCATTGGCTTAAATGCTATTGTCGTGGAACAAAAATATGAAAATGATGACGAAACAACCATGACCCTTTTCAAGTTTAGAGGAGACAAAATTTATTATATTGAAGAGTACTGGTAGGAGGCTAAAATTATAATTCAAAAAAATCAATCATGAAACAAATTACTATTTTTTTACTTTGCCTTTTTTGCCTCACTTTTTCGTTTTCACAATCCAACAATACCCTAGTTATTGATGGTCAAGGAAATGAAAAACTTCTAGGAAAAATAAATCGTAATGAATTAGAAGTAAATTCATTTAATGAATGGTTTGTTCCAAATTACGAATCCTATTTAATCAATACTAAGGTTGTAGAAATCATTAAAGACACACTTAAACAATACGAAATTAAGGCCTTTTTAGGGACTTGGTGTGGCGATAGCAAGCGAGAGATTCCACGGTTTTATAAAATACTAGATGCTGCTAGTTTTCCAGAAACTCAACTCGAAGTTATAGCTGTTGACAGAACTCCTTCAGCTTACAAACAAAGTCCAAATGAGGAAGAAAAGGGATTAAATATTCACCGTGTACCAACTTTTATCTTTTATAAAGATGGTAAAGAAATAAACCGTATTGTAGAATTTCCAAAAGAAACTTTTGAACGTGATATATTGAATATTGTTACTAAAAATAAGTATACACCCAATTATAAGGTAGCAAACTATCTTAATGATTTACTCCAAGCAAAAGGAATTGACAGCTTGCGTTTATTAGAAAGTCAATTGGTTCCTCGGTTATCAGAATTTGTACAAGGAAGCAGAGAATTAAATACCTATGGCTATGTAAAGTTGCGCGCAAACAAAATCATGGAAGCGCTTTACATATTTGATCTTAATACCAAATTATTTCCATATAAATATAATGTTTATGATAGTTTAGGGGAAGCTTACTTTATAGTAACAAATTTCAATGAGGCCATCAGATGTTACACTAAGGTTCTTGAATTGAACCCTGAAGACGACAATGCTCCAAAGATGATAGAAAAAATAAAAAAGCTTATTAACTAAACGATCTCCATCTTTTTCAATAAAAAGCTAGCATTCATATTCTGGCACACTCCTTCTTTAAATTTATAGTCAAAATAGAGTTCATCATTAATAATTTCGGCATCGAAATAGTGATTTTCAACATCCTCCAATTCAGTTTCAATTTCACATAAACTCAAATCATGTGTTGCAATAATACCCGTTGCATTACCAGCTACAAGCTTCTCAACAAACTTACGAGAACCTATAGCTTTATCTGTACTATTAGTGCCTTTTAAAATTTCATCAAGAACAATAAAATGAGGCTCTGCTTGAATGGCATCAACGATTAGTTTTAATCGTGTTAATTCTGAAAAGAAATAGGAACTGTCGTCGGTTAAGGAATCTGTAGTACGCATGCTTGTAATTAATTTTACAGGGGAATACTTACTAGACTCAGCACATACCGGTAATCCAGAATTAGCCATAACGATATGCAAGGATATGGTTCTTAAAAATGTACTTTTTCCCGCCATATTTGCTCCAGTAACTATAAAGAATTGTTCATTTTTAATAGTTACATCACTATCTATACGCTTTGTTTCATCTAATAATGGGTGACCTAAACTTTCAGCTTTTATAATAAACTCTTTATCTGTTATCTCTGGAAATACATATTGCGGATGGTTAAATACATAATTCCCTAAAGAATTGTGAGCATCAAAAAACGAGACTATTTCAAACCAATCATTTACCTTGTCTGCATAACTTTCAATCCATTTTTCAATTTTATAGCTCTGCATAAAATCCCAAAGAAAATACCCATTACCTAGTACAGCTGAGAACATATTATTCCTATTATCCAAGGCGTCCAAAGCTTTTGACAATCTCCCAAAAACCTCAGAAGCTTTAAGTGTTTCAGATTGTAACTTAAGCTGTTTTTTATTGAGTAATTCTGAAGTAAACACTTCATTTTCTATTTGATTTAAGAGCTGGGCATATTGTCTAAAAGTGTCTTTTATTTTATTAGTATTACCTGCTAAGTCATTTATACTTTTGAGATATCTGGCTGTCATTAGCAACCCAATTAACAACCAATACCCAATATATTCAATCGGGAATAACTTTAATATCCCTAACGCTATAACAACTACAGATGCAATACTAAAAACAGAGGGAAACCATCGCATAATTTTTGGCAAAAATGATTGGTATTCTTTCAACCAATTAACAATAGTTTTGGCAGGCGTTTCAACATTTATTATCTGTGCTTTGGCTGTATAAAGTTGTCTCCATTCTGGTTTAGAGGCCAATTCTTGAATAGCATCTTGACGCTCTTTAATGGCCTCTATGTTATTTGCTTTTAAAACATTAGCCAATTTGTTTGTTCCCTCTTCAATTGCAGTTCTATTCATAAATTGAAAAAAAGAACCACGACCAAACAGGTCTATATCAAAACTATAGAAATGATTGGGGTCTTGATATTGTAACCCACTATATCTCTTGTGAAAGTTACCAGATCCAATTTCAATTTCATCTTTATTTATATCAACCAAGGATTTAGACAAATTGCGTTGGGAACTAACATCGGTATACCTTGACATTAAATACAAAAACACAGCAACACCAACAATCGCGATAATTACAGCTATTTGCCATTCATGAAAATATAGGTAAATACCATACACACCTCCTACATACACCAGCAACCTCAACCAGCTTAACACTCTAAGTTTCAATTTAAAAGAATCAAATTCTTTCTGGTGCTTTTCCTGTTGTGCTTGATAATACTGAATGGGGCTATTCATAGATCGTTTTTTGAACGCATAAAGAAACAAAAAATATATATAAAGCACTGAAAATAAATGGGTTTTGTATAATTCCCCCAATACTAAGGCATTGAATATCTCTAACCACCAAAGTATTCAAGATCTAAATACTATTAACCCATTATAGATTTTTATTCCACAATTTGTGATAATTTAAATTAGGGGGACTGTTGTATCTCTATTTTTTTAAATCAGATCCATTTTTTGTATTGCAAAAAAATCTAATAATTAAAACCCAAAATTAATCCTGTTTTTCTCACTATCTATAAGTTGAGCAATATTGACTTCTTTAACTGGGATATAAGTAATTGCAATCTTTTTGCCATTTCTCAACACTACGAAATCTGCATTATTCACAACATTATCATAATAATAACTTCTGGAAACAATACGATCACCAACTCTCAAGCCTGCTTTATATGCCGATGAAGACTCATTCACAGCTGTTATCATCTCATCAGAAAATGTAATTCCTAAATCAAAGACTTTCGCTTTTGCCTTATAATCAAACCCATAATCACCAAAGATAGTCTCTAAGTCCAGAAGCTTTCCTTGTTCAATATGTGTATTAAAAAATGGACTTAAATCTTCCTTTAAAAAAGCATTAGCCTCTTCAATAAAATAAGCGTGTGTAATCTTTTTATGGATGGCATTTTCTTTAAAAACTAACATCAAATCATCCAGACTTTTTGTTCCATTGGAATCTTGCTTGATTTTATAATCTAAATAAAAGGCAAAAAGGGCACCGCGCCTATAAGGCAATTTTTCATAATCTCTGTTTGACCAAAAGTTGTCATAATTAATCTCTCTATTGGGAGCTTCTTTCACTGGTGAGCTAAACAACGCTCTAATAAAACCATTGAATTCTTTAATAAAATAACCTTCATCAAGATTGTAAATATTATTTTTTGCTATGTTTTTTAAGGCATAATAATCTGTGAATCCCTCACTAAACCAATATTGTTCTTCTTCATTATCATTCTGTATTGTAAGACCAGTCCAGTTATGTTGTAATTCATGATTAAACAAATAAACTAAGCCTTCTACTTGAAGGCTATTATTGTTAGACGCATCAGTTGCAAATGAGTTTGTTAAACCAGTTCCATGAAAACTACTACCGCGGTCTAATTCCGTAGGAATCATGGTCACAGAAAAATACTCCTGACTATGATCTCTCCAAAAATCACGTTGTGCCGAAATGGTATTTTCTAAAATATCTACCATAGTAGAATCATTAAAAACTTCCCAATCATCACGAATTGCGAATGACACCTTATTATTTTTTACTTCTATGGTATGTATTCTAAAGTCACCACCTACAAAAACTGCACTATGAAATTCATCTTCAGATGTGTTTTCAATTTTTTGATGACGATTATTACTTCCAAAACTATTCTGAATATTAAATTCTTCAGGGAAATTTTCCCAATTTAATTCGACGTTAAAAGTACCCTCTGAAGTATTGGCATAGGATTTAGGTAACATGAATAAATTATGAGAAAATACTTGAAAATATTCCGAATGTATAACAGGCCTATAGACATCTTCTGTTCTCAAGTCTCCTTGCTTTTCTTGACTTAAACTATATTCAAAATCAATAGTTTTTAAATCCTTTGGATGCTTAATCACAATCCAGCCACTATCTCTTTGTTTTGAAATCGTACCTTCTGCAGACAATAATTTCATACTAGAAATACCATTGTGAAGACTGTCTTGCCCCCATGCTTTATCCTGAAATAACAGAGTTGTTTCCCCATCATCTTCAGCATTGAATGACATTTTTATGTTCAAAACCGGAATATTATTTTCAATAATATGGGAAATTGTGTAATTAATTGTTGTATCTGATTCCTTAGTACAGGAAAAAAGCATGGCTGTTAATACCAGAGTAAATATTATATTTTTCATGAGGCTGGGTGATTTTTTAAAAGACGAATTAAAATCCTAATCGTTACATATGGAAATCATAAATTAATATCTCAAATCTATATCAAAACTCGTCCTAAAAAAAACAAAGGGTATTCAATAGTTGTAAAACTGTAGTGAATTGCACTTTTATGAACCATAGGTTTAACAAAAATAGACCTAGTTTTATAGTTTAATTGGGAAAATACAGATGGAAATTAATTTCATTTGTAAGCAAATTGACTAAATCACCTAATTAATGAAATCTTTGAAAATATTAATCTTAGCACTAATAACTTTTATTTTTCAATACACAGAAGCACAAATTCAAGGTGTAGATAATGTTATTGGTAAAAATTATTCCATTTCATCAAAAACATTAAATCAAGTTAGAGACATTCAAATTTATTTGCCTGATGCTTATAATAACTCTAATACTAAGTACCCTGTGCTTTATATCTTAGATGGGCAATGGCATTTCACAAATGGGGTAGCAATTCAGAAAGCATTACGTGTTCCTGATTTATTACCAGAAATGATAGTGGTTGGAATTATAACAAAAAATCCATTAAGGCGGCAATTAATGGGAAACACTCCAGATAAATTTTTACAGTTTATAGAAGAGGACGTCATAGCTTTTGTTGAAAGCACATTTCGAACTTCTAAAGAACGTATTTTATTTGGCTGGGAATCTGCTGCTTTTTTCTCTAACTATGCATTGCTAGACAAAAAACAATTATTCGACGGAGCCATTATCACCAATGGAGCCTATGCCAGTGAAGACAGAGTAAATGAGTTTAGTGATCTTAAGATGTCAAAAAATAAAATACTATACATCGCTAATTCTGAAAAAGACATCTATTATGTGGGAAGCAGTAATTCTTTCTCTACATTTTTAAAAGAACAAAAGCCTAATAATCTCCATTGGAAGTACCAAAAATTTAATGATGAAATTCACGAATCTTTAGCATATTTAGCAATGTATCATGGATTAAGATACTATTTTCATGATTTTAAATCGCTTGTATTTAGCAGTATAAAAGAGTTTGAAGACTTGGGAGGGATATCTTATTTAAAAGACTATTTTAAAACTAGAGGTGAACGGTATGGCTTTCCAACAGAGATTGACAAATCAACAAAGCATAGTTTAATCTGGCTGGCTTGGAATCATGATAATTTTGAAGCATTTACTTTATTCATGACAGCATTTAAAACCATGGTAGAAACAAATAAGAGTTATGATAATGCCTATTGGAAAAACCGTTTTGGACAATTTTATTTAAAACATCATGACGTTGACAATGCCATTTTATATTTTATTGATGGTATTGAAAAACATTCAGACTCCAAAGAATTGGCTGAAATGTATGCTGGATTAGGCACTGCTTATTCTCTAAAAACAGATAGAAGAAACGCCATTAAAAATTTAATAAAGGCAATCGCTGTTGCTAAAGAAATACAAGATGACAAGCTTGGAGATTATGAAATGCAATTAAAAGCTCTAAAAGCAAAAAAGCATTAATATTTAATTCTGTTTTAAGACTTCCAAAACATTTTGTTTATAGCTTATGCCAATTGGAATTTCTATCGCTCCAACTTCAACATCTTGAGCAGTAAATGCCGTGATTTTATTCGTGTTTACGATATAAGAGCGGTGTGTACGTAAAAAACAAGCAGGTAGTTTTTGCTCAAAGTCACTAATCTTCTCTTTTGTTATTATTGTTGTTTCCAAAGTATGAATTCTAACATAATCCTTTAAACTTTCGGCATAGAGAATATCTTCAAATAATATTTTATAATGCTTCTTATTCATGTTAACATAAATATGTCTGGTAGTAGCATCCAATTTAGATTCAGCAGGCACCGTAACACTTTTTGTTTCTGTAGCTTTAAAATACTTGTTTAAGGCTTTAAAAAAGCGATCGAATGAAATAGGTTTCAAAAGATAATCGACAACTTCCAACTCATAGCTTTCAATGGCATATTCTCTATAGGCCGTTGTAAAAATTACTTTTGGAGGATTATTTAAGGACTTCAAAAATTCAATACCTGTTAACATAGGCATTTGAATATCTAAAAAAATAAGATCAACTTGATACGTTTTTAGTACTTCAAATCCTTCTATGGCATTCTGGCAAGTCGCAACAATCTCAAGATTAGAAAACTTAGATACATGATCTTCAATTAGCGCAATCGCTAAAGGCTCATCATCTATAATTATGCATTTTGTTTTCACAGGATAAAATTCAATATTTATTTAAATAAAAGTCTTACACCCCCAAATCTACATGAAGTTTCACATGATATGAAAGATCTTCTTCTATAATTTCAAATTCATGCTTTTCAGGGTACAATAACTGTAACTGACTTTTAGTGTTACTTACTCCAATCCCCTTTTTAAAATTGGTATTGTCGTCTTGTTTAAGCTTTGTTTTTGTATTATAAACCGAAAAATACAGTTGCTCCTTTTCCACTTTAATATCAATCTTAATACTAGGTTTCTTTATGGCGCCACTAGCACCATGCTTAAATGCATTTTCAATAAGGGATACTAAAATTAAAGGGGCTATTTGTGTCTGAGAGTGATCAATGGCCTGATTAAAATTAAGCTCCAATCGATCCCCATATCGTAACTGTTCTAGATCGATATAGTTCTGTATTAACTTCAGTTCTTTATCAATGCTTACACGATCATCGTTGCATTGATATAACATATAATCCAACATCTCAGACAATTTTAAAACAGTCTCAGATGCCTTGTCTGATTTTTGAAGTGTCAGCACATATAAATTATTCAGTGTATTAAATAAAAAATGGGGATGAATTTGTGCTTTAAAAAAGTTGAGTTCGGCAGACACCTTTTCTTTTTCTAATTGTTCAATTTCACTTTTCTTATAAAACTTCTCTTTAATTAGCTTAAGCATAAACATAATCAATGCTGGGAAATATACGCCTAAATAGTAACGTGCGTATAAGGCTTTTAAATCTGTAGTAATTTCAAGAATAGATTCTTGTACAAATGAACCCTCTCTTACTAACTCTTCTATAATGTGCACATTTAATATCCTCGCTATTACTGTCAAAATGTAACTTGACAAAACAAAAGAAACTATAAATAAAATGTAGCGTTTTTTGTATAAAAGTTTTGGTACCTGGTAATAGACTAGTGCATATGCAGCCAATATTTTTGGCAATAACATGATGCTTTTATGAGTTAAAATATCGTTAGTACTATTATATAAAGATTCAATTCCTAAAGATTGAATTAATAATAATATGAGCCAAAAAAGAACATGAGATAACCATCGTCTTTCATGTATGTAATCTATCGCTATTGAAAAATAATCTTTCATGCTTCAAAAATAACTAGAAAACACATAAAATTGAAACCCTACCCTCCAATACGTGTTTTCGCCCCCTCAATTTACGCCATCACTTGACGAATTCTATTCATCATTCAATACGCTTTAAAGATAGGTTATAAACCTCCATTAATCCTTTTTCCAAAAAATACGCGTGTTAATTATTGACTTTCGTCTCATCAATTAAAAACAACAATTATGATTCGATTAATTATTACATTAACATTAGGTCTTGTCTCAATGCTCAGTATTGCAAACAATGACAACACATTTTTAGAAAAAAACATAACAGGAACTATCTTAGATGCTGAAACTAAAGACCCTTTAGAATTTGCAACGGTTTCAGTTTATAGCAACGGTGTCCTTATAGACGGCATAATTACAAACGAAGCAGGAGAATTTTCCATAGCTGCTGAAACAGGAAACTATCTTTTAAAGGTAGAGTATATTTCTTATAAAACTTATGAAACTCAAATAGAGTTAGATCAGCATTTAGATTTAGGGGTCATCACTCTAGATATCGATATGGAAGCATTAGATTCGGTAGAAATTATTGCCGAACGATCTACAGTTGACCTTAAGTTAGACAAAAAAGTATTTAATGTTGGTAAAGATCTCTTATCTCAAAATGGATCTTTAATTCAGATACTAGAAAATGTCCCCTCTGTAGCTGTAGATATTGATGGCGGAATAAGTTTAAGAGGAAATACGAATGTAACAGTGCTTATTAATGGTAAGCCATCTGTATTAGCTGCAAACAACGGCTTAGACCAAATTCCTGCTCAACAAATAGAACGTATAGAAGTGATTACAAATCCTTCATCAAGATATCAAGCTGCTGGTACAGCAGGTATTATTAATGTTATTCTGAAAAAAAATACAAATGGTGGTCTTAGTGGATCTGTAAGCTTAAGTAACTCCATTATAGCCGATTTTAATACCAACGCTAGTTTAAATTATAAAACCAACAAATTTAATGTGTTTTCTACTTTAGGCTATCGCTTTGTAGATATTAAAAGTACAGGCCTGATTAATCAAAATTCATTGGTGGATGGCAATATTATAAACTTAGAACAAACAGCCGACAGCTACAGAAACACTAAGGTTTCAAGCTTCTACTTTGGTTTGGATTACTTTTTAAACGATCAAAGCACCCTTACAGCTTCCTACTACAAAATATTGATTGATCGAAATAACAGCGCAAAGTACAATTACAATTATTTTGATGCACTACATGATTTAGAAAGCAATGTCGTTAGAAATGAAAAATATCATGAGCCTATGGATCATAATCAATTAGAGTTAAATTATGCCAAAACATTTGATAAGGAAGGCAAGAAATTAACCATAGATTTTCAATATGACTTTTGGGATGATGATGAAAATGAAACATTTAATACGCAAAAAACAGCTCCAGTACAATTAGAAAATGAGCTTTCTAGAACACGAGATATTGAAAGCAGTAAAGATTATTTGTTACAATTAGACTTTGTTAATCCTATAAATGAAAATTCGACATTTGAAACTGGATTGCGCGGGGAAACAAGAATTATTACCAGTGATTATAAAGCTGAAAATTTCGATGGGACTAACTGGAACATTTTTAATGGTATTGAAAACGCGCTAGACTATAAAGAAGAAATAGGAGGTGTTTATGCACAGTTTTCAAGTAAAATAAATAAATTTAGTTACCAATTAGGGCTTAGAACTGAGTTCACTAAAATTGATATTTCAGATAAAAACAAGGTGTTTAACAATACAAAAAGTTACACTAAGTTATTTCCAACAGCTCATTTTACTTATGCATTTTCCGACAAAACTAACATGCAATTGAGCTATAGCAGACGAATTAACAGACCTAGCTTCTGGCATTTGAATCCTTTTGGTGGGTTGGCACAAATTAACACGCAACGTCAAGGAAATCCAGATATGGATCCAGCACTAACAAATTCTATTGAACTAGGGTTTTTAACACGACTAGGAAAGTTACGAATTAATCCTTCGCTATATTATCAAAACACTGCTGATCCATTTCAATTTTTTACAGAACGTAACGCCGAAGATATTTTAGTAACGAAGCCAATTAATATTGACACAGAACGTAGAGTTGGTTTTGAAATTTCAATGAGCTTCAAACCCGTTAAATGGATGCAACTTTCTGGTGAGCTAAATTATTATTCATTTGCACAAAGAGGAGCATATGGTGACGTTAATTTTGATTTTGATGACAGTTCTTGGTTTACACGAATCAATTCAAGATTCAAACTGCCTTCAGACATGACTTTGCAAACAAGTTTTAACTATAATGGAAGAAATGAAAGTGCACAATCAATAACAAAATCGAACCATAGTTTAGACTTAGGGTTGAATAAAACATTACTTAATAAAAAGGCCTCACTTACATTTAACGTTAGTAACATGCTTAATTCTAGAGAGCAGTATTTAACCAGAACAGGGGATAATTTTAGCTTTCAATCTCACCGAAAATTACTCGGACCAAAATATACCTTAACGTTTACCTATCGCTTTAATCAATCTGGAAAATCAAAAACGAGACGACCAGGAGAAAGCAATCGCGGTTAAAATTAAAAAATCAACAAAACATAATAAATTAAACACAAACCAATGAAAACAAAAACATCAAACCAGAACCAATGGATGAAGAATATTTTCAGGACTTCATTTATCATTACTGTACTGCTTATTACTAGTATATCTTTTTCCTCATATGCTCAAAACAACTGTAAAGATCTACTAAGAGCTGTCAAATCAAACAATATTACTAAAGTTGTAGAATTGATCCAAACCGTCAACCCAGACTGTGTTTTTAGAGGTGATGGAGAGCCAAGATCTTCTTTAGTTGCTGCAGCTAGAAATGGTAATTTAGCAATTGTTAAATTGCTATTAACAGCAAAAGCAAATGTTGAATTTCATGCTAAAGGAGATGAATCCCCTCTTATTGCAGCATCAAAAGCAGGGCATATTGAAACGGTCAAATATATTATTTCTCAAGGTGCAGATATCAATGCGCAAATTGATAGTAATGGTACCGCGCTTATTGCTTCTGTAAAAAATGGTCATTACGACGTAACCAAGATTTTGCTTAAAAAAGGTGCAGATCCATGTTTGACTACTTCAGGAGACGAATACCCTATGTATCATGCTCAACAGTTGAAAGACAATCGTATGATAACGCTTTTAGAAACATATGCAAAAACAATAAATTAAAAATAAAATGATGAAACTTAAATTATTTGCCATAATCATTATAAGTTGTTTTACGCCTATAAATCAATCTAATGCGCAATCAAATAAATCGGTGATAAGCATAAATGAAGGCACAGGTTATTTTTATTTTTACGGAGGTGCGGGTCATGAAGATGATACGATCAAGGTCTTTTATAATAAGCCAAAAAAATTTACTAAGAATTCCAAAATCTTACTAGTAATACCTGGAGCAGGTAGAAATGCTGATGATTACAGAGACTCATGGGTGGAAGCCTCTGAAAAACACAGCGTATTAGTTCTTTCTCCCTCATATCCCAGAAAGTCATATAACTACGGAGGTTATCATTTAGGAGGCATTGTAAAGGACCTGGATGAGTCCAAGGGTGTTTCTTTTAGAAAAGGTACTAACATAGTAGACTTACTTGAAGATCAAGCGGTATTCAACATCAATCCAAATGCCGATCAATGGATATATCATGATCTCGATAGACTGTTTGACACCGCTGTAAAGGCTTTGAAATCTAAACAAAAAACATACGATATTTTTGGGCATTCTGCAGGTGGACAGGTGTTACATCGATTTGCAATATTTGCACCAAATTCAAAAGCCAACAGAATACTAGCATCTAATTCAGGGTCATATACACTTCCCAATAATAGCGACAATTTCCCGTTTGGAATTGCAAATTTGGATATTAAATATTCAAACTTAAAACGGTCCTTTAAAAAAGAGCTTGTTATTTTTCTTGGGGAATTAGATAACGAAAATGAAACAGGTGGATTATTATTACGATCTCCAACGGTTGACAAACAAGGCACACATAGATTTGCGAGAGGAAACTATTTCCATAAAGAAAGTAAACAGGTAGCTAAAACTATCAAATGTAAGTTTAACTGGAAATTAAAGGTTGTGCCTAATGTTGGTCATAACCAGAGAAAAATGGCAAAGGCTGCTGCTCATTATTTATATGAAAGTGACAACTAAAATTATTATAAAAAAAATCCCAAGGTAATACTTGGGCTTTTTTTGTTACTGTTTATTTAACTGAATGCCATCTACCTTATTAAATACAGAAATAATAAGACTTACAGCTGCTTTATAAAATTCAGGGTGAATATTTTCATAATGATCTGTTGCTTTATGATAATCGTTATGATCTTCTACTCCAAAATACAAAAATGGAATCTTCTTATTATGAAAAGACCCATGATCTGATGATCCCGTCCAGTTTTGTTTACCATCTTCACCATCATGTCCTATCAGTAGTTTTACTTTCCCTGAAGGCTTGAAGTTTGAAATTAGCTCTTTTAAATTTTCATTATAGCGGGTCCCCACGGCATACAATTCATCCTGGGTATTGCGACTTATCATATCCATATTTAGATTCACCATAATAGACTCTAATGGAACTATTGCATGATCAACAAAATATTTAGACCCTTTTAAACCTAGCTCTTCACTATCAAATGCGGCTAGTATTACCGAATGCTTAGGGGGATTCTTTTTAAAATACTCAGCAAAACTGAACAAAGCGCTTGTTCCGGAGGCATCATCATCGGCACCATTAAAGATATTGTCGGCTTGTCCTGCTTTCTTACTTATTCCTAAATGATCATAATGTGCACTAATTACAATATAGGTGTTGGGGAATTCTGTGCCCGTAATAAGACCTAATACATTAGCTGCATCGTATGTTTTATCACGTCTAGTAAAAGAAAATTTTTGTTCGAAACCTTCTCCAAGTGGCTTTACCTCTAATTTTTTAAACTGATCTATTATATAATGCTTTGCTTTTATCCCTCCTTTGGTTCCTGTTTGGCGCCCTTCAAATGCATCTGAAGACAATGTTTTTATATGTTGCAGTAATTGATTACCATTAAAATAAGGTAGATCATCAAGATCTTGTTGAGACTTTGATTGTGCTTTACACGAAGTACTGACAAGAAAGATTAGTGCTCCTAGGCACATTATCATATATTTCATAAGGGAGTATTTGGTGTTTCATACCAAATCTAAATAAAAAATCCCAAGCAAAAGCTCAGGACATTTTAATTTATGATAAGTTTATATTTTCAAGATCTTATTTCAAGCTGGCTTTCATAAGTTCTCTATTCATACGGGCAATATTTTCTAAAGAAATGCCTTTAGGACATTCAATCTCACAGGCTCCGGTATTAGTACAGTTACCAAATCCTTCAAGATCCATTTGTGCTACCATGTTTTGTACGCGATCTGCAGCTTCTACTTGTCCTTGCGGTAATAAAGCATATTGAGATACTTTAGCCCCTACAAACAACATTGCTGAAGAGTTTTTACAACTAGCTACACAGGCACCACAACCAATACAAGTAGCAGCATCCATAGCTTCATCAGCATCATGTTTTGAAATAGGAAGTGCATTAGCATCTTGTGTATTCCCAGAAGTATTTACAGAAATATATCCTCCTGATTGTTGAATACGCTCAAACGACGAACGGTCTACAACCAAATCTTTTATTACCGGAAATGCCGCTGCTCTAAATGGCTCAATAGTAATGGTATCACCATCTTTAAACATACGCATATGTAACTGACAGGTAGTCACTCCACGATCAGGACCATGTGCTTCTCCATTGATATACATTGAACACATTCCACAGATCCCTTCACGGCAATCATGATCAAAGGCAACTGGTTCATCTCCCGAATTCACCAATTGTTCATTCAAAACATCCATCATCTCTAAGAAAGACATGTGCTCTGAAATTTCAGTGACTTTATATTCGACCATCTGACCCTTCGTAGAAGCGTCTTTTTGTCTCCAAATTTTAAGTGTTAAATTCATAATATCTTTCCTATTTGTATGAACGTTGTTTTAGTTCTATATCCTTAAATTCTAATTCTTCTTTATGCAAAATCGCATCAGCTGGTTCGCCTTTGTATTCCCAAGCAGCAACAAACGCATAATCATTATCATTACGTTTTGCTTCTCCTTTTTGCTCACCATCCAATTCAACAGATTCTTCTCTAAAGTGTCCGCCACAAGATTCTTCACGCATTAAGGCATCTTTAGCAAATAATTCTCCTAGTTCTAAGAAATCAGCAACACGTCCCGCTTTTTCTAATTCAGGGTTCATTTCACTTGCTTCACCAGGAACTTTTACCTCTTTCCAGAATTCTTCACGAATACCTTTAATTTCGGCCATAGCCTCTTTTAAGCCTTTTTCATTTCGAGCCATCCCTACTTTATCCCACATTACTTTACCCAGTTTTTTGTGGAAATAATCAACCGACTTCGATCCTTTATTATTTACAAAGAAATTTATTCTATCTGTTACCTCTTTCTCAGCCTCATCAAACTCTTTTGTTTCCGTAGAAATCTTACCGGTTCTAATTTCATTTGACAGGTAATCACCAATAGTATATGGCAACACAAAGTAACCATCAGCCAATCCTTGCATTAATGCAGATGCCCCCAAACGGTTGGCACCATGATCAGAGAAGTTTGCTTCTCCAATACAATACAAGCCTTCAACTGTAGTCATTAAGTTGTAATCTACCCAAACACCGCCCATAGTATAGTGGGTTGCAGGATAAATCATCATTGGTGTTTCATATGGGTTTTCATCTACGATTTTCTCGTACATTTGAAATAGGTTTCCATACTTCTCTTCAACTAAAGCCTGACCTAGTTCATATATTTTTGCCTCAGAAGGATTAGAAATCCCTGTGATCTTTGCTTGTTCTTTTCCGTAACGGTTTATTGCCGATTTAAAATCTAAATACACAGCTTCACCAGTTGCATTTACTCCATAACCAGCATCACATCGTTCTTTCGCTGCTCTTGAAGCAACATCACGTGGCACTAAATTACCAAAGGCTGGATAACGACGTTCTAAATAATAATCACGTTCTTCTTCAGACAAATCAGTTGGCTTTTTACGCCCTTCACGAATCGCCATCACATCGTCCATACTTTTTGGAACCCAAATTCGTCCATCATTACGTAAAGACTCAGACATCAATGTTAATTTAGACTGGTAATCACCTGAACGTGGAATACAAGTAGGATGAATTTGTGTATAACAAGGGTTTGCAAAATGTGCACCTTTTTTATGGATTTTCCATGCCGCAGTAGCATTGGATCCCATTGCATTTGTTGACAAGAAATATACATTTCCATATCCTCCAGATGCAATTACCACTGCATGTGCTGAGTGACGTTCTATTTCTCCTGTAACTAAGTTACGCGCAATAATCCCTCTCGCTTTGCCATCAACTTTTACAACATCCAACATTTCGTGACGGTTAAACATTTCAATTTTACCACGAGCAATTTGTCTATTCATTGCAGAATAGGCTCCTAATAATAATTGTTGCCCTGTTTGTCCCTTTGCATAAAAAGTCCTTGAAACCAAAACCCCTCCAAAGGAACGGTTGTCTAGTAACCCACCATAATCACGAGCAAAAGGAACCCCTTGAGCCACACATTGGTCTATAATATTTGCAGACACTTCGGCCAAACGATATACATTTGCTTCACGCGAACGATAATCTCCACCTTTTACAGTGTCGTAAAATAATCTATATGTAGAATCACCATCTCCTTGATAATTCTTAGCTGCATTAATTCCTCCTTGTGCTGCAATTGAATGGGCACGTCTTGGGGAATCCTGATATGCAAATGCTTTCACATTATACCCAAGCTCAGCTAATGTAGCTGCAGCAGAACCTCCTGCTAATCCTGTTCCAACAACGATAACATCAATATTACGCTTATTGGCAGGGTTAACTAAATCAATATGATTTTTATAATCTGTCCATTTGTCTTTAATTGGACCTCCTGGTACTTTTGAATTTAAAGTCGACATATATTCTAAGATTAATGGATATGATTAAAATGATGGTAAATGGCAATAATTATAAATCCTACTGGAATAATAATTGAATATGCTTTTCCTATATTTTGTAATGTTTTTTTACGCCCTGCCGTAGCTCCCATAGATTGAAACGCTGATGTAAAACCGTGTAGTAGGTGCAGCATTAAAAATACAAATGCTAATACATAAGCGCCAACTCTCACGGGACTTAAGAACTTTTCTTGAAGCTCATGGAAATATCTAAATTCCCCGTCGTGTAATCCAGACCAATCGCCTTCTATAAATTTTGTATTTATCTCTGGAAACCAAAAATCAATAAAATGAAGCACGATAAAGGCTAATATTGCCAATCCGCTCCAAATCATATTTCTGCTTGCCCAAGTAGAATTCGCTGAGCCATGGTTTTTAGCATAACTAATTTTTCTAGCACTCTTGTTCTTTAATTCTAAAATGAATCCCATTACAAAGTGAAATACAACACCAAAAATCAAGACAGGCTGTAACCCATACTGAATCAAGGCATTAGTTCCCATAAAATGAGACACTTCGTTAAAAGTATCGGGACTAAAAACCGATAAAATGTTGATTGCAAAATGCTGAAGTAAAAAAAACATGAGGAAGAATGCCGAAAGTGCCATTGCTACTTTTCTTCCTATCGAAGATTTAAAAAATCCACCCATGATGTATTGAAGTTTAAAAAATTCATACAAAAATAGTCTACCCCTAATTTATAGACAAAAAGTTAAGCCTTTAAATTAGTATTTAGAATGATTATAATTTAGAAATTGATCCCAGTTTTTACACTCTTCTTCTATCATAATCCATTTGAATCGCTAAATTCTATATCTTCAAATAATTATTTACATATTTAAAATATTGACACACAAAGCGTATGCTTCAGAATAACAATCTACATATGATAACTCAAAATTGATTAGAAGGGGTTTATTTTTTTAAGAATTTAGGAAAATCACTAATTCTTTCACAACATATTTGTTCCATGACTTGTTGTAATTGCACTTTCAGAAGTGATATTGTATGATCACCTCCTTGTTTTCCAAGAGCAGATACACCGTACATAAATGGTCTCCCCATAAAAGCAAACTCTGCACCACTTGCCAGGGTTCTTGCAATATCTGGCCCTGATCGCATTCCACTATCCATCATTACTTTTATTTGATCTCCATAGGCTTTCGAGATTCTGGTTAGTGGTTTAATCGTTGATTCGCCAGCATCCAATTGACGCCCTCCATGATTAGAAACAATAACTCCATCCAGGCCTAATCGAATGGCTTTTTCTGTATCAACTTCAGTTGCTACGCCTTTTAATACGAGTTTCCCTTTCCACATATCGCGAATTGGCTTTATCTTTTCTTCATTTAATCGCCCTGAAAAGGTCTGATCCATAAACTGCCCCAATTGTTTTAAGTCTAAATTTTTAGACATGTATGGTTTTAAGACTTCAAAACTAGGTTGACCATAGCGAAGTGTCTCCAATGCCCATTTAGGTTTTCCTAATACTCTAATCACATTTTCAAGAGTCATCCGTGGAGGCATTGCTAAGCCATTTCTTATATCTCTTGGTCTAAATCCAAAAGTAGGCACATCACATAATATTACCAGAACAGGACATTCGGCTGCCTCAGCTCTTTTAATTAAATCATCTCTAAGACTATTCTCCGTGGGGTGATACAATTGAAACCAAGCCTGTCCTTCAGTAATTTCACTAATACGTTCAATGCTACTTGTACTTACGGTACTTAATACAAACGGAACATTATGATCAAAGGCTGATTTTGCCAATATTTCAGGTGAATTAGGCCACATTAAGCCTTGCAGACCCACTGGAGCAATTCCAAATGGCGCATCATAAGTATGTCCAAACAATTCCGTTTTCATGTTAGAACCCTTATGTTTACTTAAATAACTGGGCAATAATTCTACCTCCCTAATCTGAGCAGTATTCTTATGAAGGTTAACATCCTCATTACAGCCCCCATCTAAATACTCGAATGCAAACTTCGGTATTCTTTTTTTTGCCTTAGCTCTAAGGTCTTCAATAGAAGGGTAACTTGGATTGTACTGAATTTTCATTGGATTACTCTCATTTTATTTGAAATTATTTTACTTTTCTGAATTTAAATCATATATTTTTTCCATCAAGAGCCACTTTTCACCTGGCTTTGACACAGGAAGCGATTTTTGATAATTCCACATCAAACTTTCCCATTCTTGTACTTTAGGATTTGTTTGATCCGATAATACCTTCTTTTCAAATGAAAAACTTGCGTTTACCTCCATAATCATAAACAATCTGTTTCCTACCAAATAAATATCGAGAGTTTCAATTCCAGCATTTTTTATACTAGCCACAATTTCAGGCCAAACATTTTCATGATGCTTTTTATATTCTGAAATTAATTCTTGATCGTTGATTAAATCAAGAGCAAAACAATGTCGTTTTAATGTCTTCATTATTGGCTAACATTATGCAATATATCATCGGTTGCTTCATGTCTTTTAAAAACTCTTAAGCCATACCAAGCGATATAAACAAAACAGAACAACGGTAATATAAATGAAAAATTCACTTCTGAAACTCCTAATATTTTCGTGTCAGCTACACCATTTCCACCTGCATCAATAATTATCCCCTGCAGTTTAGGCATTAAAGCTCCTCCCACAATTGCCATGATCAATCCAGCAGATCCAACTTTGGCTTGTTCTTCTGTTAAATCACCTAAAGCGATACCGTAAATTGTTGGAAACATTAATGACATACAAAAAGACACTCCAACTAAACTATACAAGCCAAACATTCCTTTTATAAAAATAGTTCCTAGCACAAAAACAATTGCTAAAACAGCGAAATACATCAACAATTTCCCAGAGCTCATAAATCGCAATAAATATGTTCCTATGGCACGACCAATCGTAAAAATAATAAATGCGGCCATTTGGTAGTAACCGGCTGTTACACTATCCATACCTATCCCTTCAGCATATTGATAAATGTAGGTCCAACACATAATTTGTGCCCCTACATATAAAATTTGGGCCAGAACACCCAGTACATATTTTTTATTTTTAGCTAAAGTTCTAAAAGTATCTCCAATTTTCGGCATGCCTCCTTCATCTCTAGATTGTGGCATTTTACTAGCTATAAATAATATAAAAACACCAATAAGTACTAATCCTAAAATCACATAGGGATCACGAATCACAAGTAAATCTGAAGTTTTAATCAATACTTTGGATGCCTCATCTAAGGCGCTATAATCAGCGACATCATCAGATTTTAAATTTTTCAAAACAAATTGCTGAGCCACAAACAATCCTGCCATTAAACCAACAGGGTTAAAGGCCTGAGCCAAATTTAATCGTTGTGTTGCAGTTTCCTTTGCTCCCATAGCTAAAGCATATGGATTTGCTGCGGTTTCTAAAAAGGCCAAACCAAAGGTTAGAATATATAAGCCCATGCAGAAAAACACGAAGCTCTCTGACTGTGCTGCTGGATAAAATAAAAGTGCTCCTGTAGCATACAAAGCCAATCCAATTAAAATTCCAACTTTGTATGAATATTTACGCATAAACATTGCCGCTGGTAATGCCATACAAAAATAACCCCCGTAAAATGCCATTTGCACCCATGCTGCTTCAGAATTTGACAACTCCAATACCTTTTTAAAGGCTTGCACCATAGGATCGGTAACGGCATTTGCAAATCCCCACAAAGCAAATAACGAGGTTACTAAAATAAACGGAATTAGCACCTTTTTTGGTACTACTGGTATTTTTTTAATGGTATTCATTCGTGTTTTTGTTAGTTAATTTTATTCGAATTGTTACGGTTCTCAATTTAAAAAGCATTTTTGGTTTTTCGACATTTTTTCGACAAATGTCATAAGGAACGATCTAAATGCGTATATCCACCGTCTACAAAAAGCAATTGACCAGTTGTATGACTTGATTTTTCCGAAAGCAAAAACACCACGGTATTTGCAATTTCCTCTGCTGTTGTCATTCGCTGTTCTAAAGGAATTTTATCGGTTATAGTCTTCAACTTTTCTTCAGGATTGGAGAAGGATTTTATCCATCTATCATATAAAGGGGTATAACATTCTGCCACTATAACAGCATTTACCCGAATTCCGTAGGGTAATAATTCCACCGCCCATTCACGGGTTAAAGCATTTCTCCCTCCATTTGCTGCAGCATAGCCTGAGGTTCCTCCTTGACCAGTTACCGAAGTTTTCGATCCAATATTAACAATGGCTCCTTTACTCTTTTTAAGTTCTGGCAAAGCGTGATGAGCCATGAGAAAATAATGCGTTAAATTCTTATTTATAGAAGCTAAAAACTCATCGCAAGATCCTTTTTCTAAACTTACACCATCATTTACCCCTGCATTATTCACTAAACCATCAATGTGACCAAATTTTTTGATCACGTCTTCAACAGCGGCTTTGCATTGTTCTGGATCTGTAAGTTCTGCAAAGGCATGGAATGCCCGACCTCCTTCGTTTTCAATCTCTTCGATAGCAGCCAAAATAGTTGGTTTATTTCTCCCCACAATTACAGGAATAGCACCTTCATTGGCCAACAATTTACAGATTCCAAAACCGATTCCTTTTGAACCTCCAGTAACAATAATTATCTTGTCTTTTAAGTTTAATTCCATGCTTTAAATTTAATTCTTATTACACTACTTAACACTCCTAATACACTCCATTACTCAAGTTTGAATTCTAAAACTACAGGGTATTTAAATGTAATCTTTGGCAACTTAACTAAATAATGCTTTTCATGAGGAATAATTTGCAACGATTTTTTTCCGTCATAACTCAAGACACAGCTTTTCAATTTTACGTTTTTTGGCAATTTGACTTTTATCAAATTATTAATTGGTGTATTAAATAATACACCGTATAACGTATTTGTTTTAATGTTTTTAATATAATATCCCCAATCTTGCTTATCCAAATTAGCAAAGGCTCCATTGTAAATAGCATCACTATTTAAAGACATCCAATCTCCAATTTCATTAGCAACAGAAACCTCTTCATTACGTATTACACCATCTCCATCGGGTCCAAAATTTAAGAGAAAATTTCCATTCAGGGATACTGATTTGACTAACATTTCTATTATTTCGTTAGCTGATTTGACATGACTCAAATTCCAGTCTTTATGATACCCCCATTGATTTACAGGGATGGTCATACATGCTTCCCAATCCATTTTCACAATAGTTGAATCGGTGTTTTTTGGCAAAAATCGTTCAAAACCTGACTGGTAATCACCCATTAAATCCCCATTTGAATCAAAATGACGACTTCCATAATCATCCGCACGTAATCTGCTATTAACGATTATATAAGGATTTACGGCTTTAAGTGCCATTTCAATCTCATAAGAATACTTACCGTTTTTCTTCCAAGATTCATCCCAAGTTCCATCAAACCAAAAGCCTTTTACCTCTGGAAATTTCGCCTGGAGTTCTAATAACTGATTTTTAGCAAACTGAAAATACCGCTCAAAAGCAAT
>Ga0105356_10001130_pt1 | contig 26332 bp, 19 predicted proteins | sample GOMGulsemesocosm_3_FD_83502 | JGI IMG/M metagenome (GOLD analysis project Ga0105356, IMG submission 83502) | Methane-oxidizing microbial communities from mesocosms in the Gulf of Mexico - GOM9D Gulf of Mexico | ecosystem: Environmental > Aquatic > Marine > Cold seeps | place: Gulf of Mexico... | reverse complement strand
AAGCGTCCCATCTCAGGGAAGCTTTCCATTGGTTAACAAAACCACGACACTTTTATGAAAGTGCCAAAACAACACAACTAAATGCTACTTATTAAAAAGCAGCCTGCGAATATACAAGCTTTTATTGGACTAGCAATGTTTTATTTGAAATAAATTAGAAATAAGTAATTTCATGGCGAATTTTCAATTTATAAAATTACATCGTCAGACTTTCTTGTAAAGACAGTTTATCAATTCTTTTTTTTGGAAACCATAAAACAATCTGACTTTGCCACTTTCTAACTTTGCTACTTTGCTACTTTGATTGTATCTTTGCGCCTTTAATAAAACATCCTATAAACAAAAGGCATTATGCAATTATCAGAACAAGAAGTTGTAAGAAGAGAAAAGCTATCTAAATTACGTGAGTTAGGGATCAATCCTTATCCAGCGGACTTATTTACAGTAACCCATAATTCGAAACAGATTAAGGAGAACTTTGCTGAAGATAAACAGGTAGTAATTGCTGGTAGATTAATGTCTATAAACATTCAAGGAAAAGCTTCTTTTGCACAATTGCAAGATTCTGAAGGTAGAATTCAAGTCTATTTTAACAGAGATATCATTTGTGAAGGAGAAGACAAAACAAAATACAATGAAGTTTTTAAAAAATTATTAGACTTAGGAGATTTTGTTGGAATAGAAGGTGAATTATTCATTACTAAAGTAGGAGAAAAAACAGTTAGAATTAAAGATTTTTCTTTATTAAGTAAAGCCTTAAAACCTTTGCCATTACCAAAAGAAAAAGACGGGGTTGTGTTTGACGCATTTACAGATCCAGAAATGCGCTACAGACAACGTTATGCAGATTTAGTGGTAAATCCACATGTAAAAGAAGTATTTGTAAAAAGAACAAAATTGTTCAACGCTATGCGTAATTTCTTTAACGATTCTGGATATTTTGAAGTGGAAACTCCTGTTTTACAACCGATTCCTGGTGGAGCAGCTGCAAGACCATTTATCACACATCACAATTCTTTAGACATTCCATTATACATGAGAATTGCAAACGAGTTGTATTTAAAACGTTTGATTGTTGGTGGATTTGATGGTGTGTATGAGTTTTCTAAAAACTTTAGAAATGAAGGTATGGACAGAACGCACAATCCAGAATTTACAGCCATGGAAATCTATGTTGCATACAAAGATTACAACTGGATGATGGATTTCTGTGAGCGCTTATTAGAACACTGTGCTATTGCCGTAAACGGAACCACAAAAGCTACTTTTGGTGAACATGAAATTGATTTCAAAGCACCATACGCTAGAGTTACCATGGCAGATTCTATCAAACACTTTACTGGTTTTGATATCACTAACAAATCTGAAGATGAAATTCGTACTGCTGCTAAAGACATGGGAATTGAAATCAACGAGACCATGGGGAAAGGGAAATTGATTGACGAAATTTTTGGTGAAAAGTGTGAAGGAAACTACATACAACCAACCTATATTACAGATTATCCGAAAGAAATGTCTCCTTTATGTAAAGAACATAGAGACAATCCTGAATTGACGGAACGTTTTGAGTTGATGGTTTGTGGTAAAGAAATTGCCAATGCCTATTCTGAGTTAAATGACCCTATTGATCAAAGAGAACGTTTTGAGGACCAATTGAAATTAGCTCAAAAAGGAGATGATGAAGCGACAGAATTTATAGATGAAGATTTCTTAAGAGCATTAGAATACGGAATGCCTCCAACCTCTGGAATGGGAATTGGAATGGACCGTTTGATAATGTTTTTAACAAACAACCAATCGATACAAGAAGTATTGTTTTTTCCTCAAATGAGACCGGAGAAAAAAGCACCTTCTGTAGAATTGAATGATGAAGAAAAAGCAGTATTGGAAATTATCACTAAAAAAGAAAAAATTGACCTAAATGAGTTAAAAACTGTTTCTGGTTTATCAAATAAAAAATGGGATAAAACCATTAAAGGTTTAACAAAAAAAGAAGTTGCAAAGGTTTCTAAAACAGACGAAGGTTTGTTTGTAGAAGCTATCTAGAACTTCGCCATTCTGAATTTATTTCAGAATCTCATTAAATATATTAAAAAGGAATTACAGGAATGTAATTCCTTTTTTTTTGTATAAAACTTAATATTTGTATTAAAAGCGGCAGTAATATGATTTGAAACACCAACTACATATAGTCGGAAATTAGCGCCTAGCTTTAACATCTTTTTAAGGCATTTTCTATTTCCATTTTTATATCTTCGAAAATTAATTTTTTATAACTCAAACTAAATAATTTAATATGATCCAGAAAGTACTCTCAAGATTACTAGTTGTTTTATTTGTTTTTGGTGTTTCTGTAAATACTGAAGCGCAACGCAAAAAGAAAAGAAACAAAAAAAATGCTAAACAAACAGTTAAACCTGCTCCCAAACCCAAACCTAAAAAAGGAGCGATACAGCCTTATGAAAAGGTTGTTACCAAGAAACACAAAACCGACAAAGGTTTGTTTAGTGTTCATACAAAAGACGAAAAATATTTATTTGAAATTCCAGATTCTCTTTTAGGAAGAGAAATGTTAATGGTGACTAGAATTGCTAAAACTGCCAACGGAATTGGATTTGGTGGAGGAAAGCAAAACACACAAGTACTTCGTTGGGAAAAAAAAGGAAAGAAAGTCTTATTACGCGTTGTTTCTCACAATGTTGTCGCAGATAAAGATTTACCAGTTCATGAATCTGTAGTAAATTCTAACTTTGAACCCATCTTATTTTCTTTCCCAATAAAAGCTTTTAGTAAAGATTCTACTGCAACTGTAATTGACGCCACAACGTTATTTTCTACCGATGTAAAAGCTCTTGGTTTTCCAGCAAGAAATAGAAGAAGGTATAAAATATCTCGAATGGACTCTAAACGTTCTTTCATTGAAAGAGTTAGCAGTTATCCAAAAAACATTGAAGTTCGCCATGTAAAAACATATGCTGCGAGCGCCGCTCCATCTAATGGTAGCGTGGGTTCTATTTCTTTAGAAATGAGTAATTCAATGATCTTATTACCTAAAGTACCGATGAAGCGTCGTTATTTTGACGAAAGAGTTGGTTGGTTTGCAAGATCTCAAACCGACTATAGTTCTACTGCACAAAAAAGTAAAACCGTAAAATATTTAGACAGATATCGTTTAGAAGTGAAAACGGAAGATATTGCTAAGTTTAACAGAGGTGAATTGGTTGAGCCTAAAAAACAGATTGTTTATTATATAGATAGAGCAACTCCAAAAGAATGGGTTCCTTATATTATACAAGGAGTAAACGACTGGCAAATAGCATTTGAAGCCGCTGGTTTTAAGAATGCAATCATTGCCAAAATGGCTCCAACAAAAGAAGAAGATCCAGAATACAGTCCTGAAGATGTACGATATTCTGTAATTCGTTATTTGGCTTCTCCTATTCCAAATGCAAACGGACCTCACGTTAGTGATCCTCGTTCTGGAGAAATATTAGAATCTGATATCAACTGGTATCACAATATAATGTCATTGTTACACAATTGGTTTTTCATCCAAACAGCTGCTATAAATCCAGATGCAAGAGGAAATAGCTTTAAAACAGAAGTAATGGGAGAATTGATCAAGTTTGTTTCTTCACATGAATTAGGACACACATTGGGATTGCCTCACAACATGGGATCTAGTTCTGCATATCCAGTAGACTCTTTACGTTCTGTAACATTTACAAAAAAGTATGGTACCGCTCCTTCTATTATGGATTATGCACGTTTTAATTACGTTGCGCAACCAGAAGATAAAGGTGTGGCATTAATGCCAAATATTGGTGTGTATGACAAATATGCCATTTCTTGGGGATACCGTCCTATTTTAGGGAAAACAGCAAAGCAAGAAAAAGCGACTTTAGATAGCTGGATTTTAAAACATGCTGGAGATCCAATGTATCGCTTTGGACACCAACAAGTAGTAAATGTAGTTGATCCAAGTGCTCAAACTGAAGACATTGGAGATGACGCTATTAAGGCAAGTATGTATGGTATTAAAAATTTAAAAATAATTTTACCTAAACTACAAGATTGGACAAATGAAAAGGGGCAGAATTATACAGAGTTAAAAACGATGTATGGACAAGTTTTAAGTCAATTTAACCGCTATATGGGACATGTAGCTTCAAATATTGGTGGAGTTTATGAGAACTTTAAAACTTCAGATCAAAAAGGAGTTGTGTATACACATGTTGATAAAGAGTATCAAAGAAATGCCTTTAAATTCATCAACAAACACTTATTTATTACACCAACGTGGATGATTGATAAAGATATTTTTAGCAAAACTCAATTCTCTGGTCATGCAGATAGAATAATGAGAATGCAGAGTGGCGCTTTAAGAAGGATTTTAAAGAAAGGAAGATTGACAAGAATGATTGAAAATCAAACTTTGAATGGTTCTAAAGCATATACTGTTTTAACTTTGATGGGAGATTTACGCAGAAGCGTATGGTCTGAATTATCTTCTAAAAAATCGATTGATGTATACAGAAGAAACCTACAAAGAGCGCACATTGATCAATTGGGAAGCCTAATGAAAGCTAAGAGCCAAAGAGGAACAAACAACGGTGGATACTTTAAGCAAACGAGTGTGAACGCAAGCTTGTCTGATGTGAAACCAATTGTAAGAGGTGAATTGAACAGAATAAAACGTAATACTAAAAGAGCTATTGCTACCGCGCCTAATACAATCACAAGATATCACTTACAAGATATTGTTGAAAGAATTGATATTATTTTAGATCCTAAATAATTCTAAAATTTTAAAATACATTTTCAAGACCTCTCCTTTCGGAGAGGTTTTTTTTATTGATTCAGAAATCTTTTACTGTAAAAGTGCCCTATATTTGCACATCGAATTTTATGCATGAGCCAGACACTTCTTTCATCTCCTTTACAAGGATTTACAGATTATAAATTTAGAAACGCCTTCAATCATTTCTTTGGAGGAATAGACACCTTTTATTCGCCATATATCCGTTTGAATGGAAAGCTTGTGATTAAAAATTCGTACAAGAAAGACATTCTTCCAGAAAATAACACTGAGCTAGAAGTCATTCCACAAATCATTACCAATGATGTGGATGAGTTCTTATTTGTATCAAAATACGTACAAGAATTAGGTTATAAAGAATTGAACTGGAACTTAGGCTGCCCGTATCCGATGGTTACCAAACGCGGAATGGGTTCTGGATTGATTAATGATGCAGAAAAAATAAATAGCATTCTTCATAAAATACACAATGAATCTGACATCATTGTATCGATGAAAATGCGAATGGGTTATGACAATCCCGAAGAAATTTTAGATGTATTGCCAATTCTAGACACTTACCCTCTAAAAAACATTGCCATACACGCTCGAATTGGCAAACAATTATATAAAGGCGGAACGAATTTAGAAGCTTTTCAACGATGCTTAGACAACAGCAAGCATAAAATGTATTACAACGGAGATATCACTTCTGTAAGCGCCTATAAAACATTAAAGGAGCGTTTCCCTTCGATTGATCATTGGATGATTGGAAGAGGCTTAATTGCCGATCCATTTCTACCATCAATGATTAAAAATGACACGACTGAATACCCGAAAAATCGTATTGAAATATTTAGTCAATTTCACGATCGTATTTTTGAAGAATACGATGCCGCACTTTCAGGACCAACACCTATAAAAATGAAAATGCTAGGTTTCTGGGAATACTTTTCTAAGAGCTTTGAGAACCCTCAGAAAACCTATAAAAAAATAAAAAAGGCAAGTAATGTGAAAGCCTATCGAGTTGCTATAAAAGAAATTATGAATCAAGCAAAATAATAATTATTTTAACTTGAATTGCATTTCTACCGGTAAGTGATCTGAAGCATCCTTGAACTGTTTCAATACTTTCCCATTAACATACTCAATAGAGTTTGTCGTATAAAAAATATAATCTAAGCGTTCAAATGGGTTTTTAGAATTAAAAGTCAATTCATATTTCTCATTAAAAAATGCAGCATTACCTACATTTGGCAACTCAAATACTTTTTTTATCACAGCATCTTTATAAGATGGGTCACTATTAAAATCTCCCAATAAAATTGTTGGATTTGTAGCCGCATATTTTTGAAACAATCTGATTACCGAAGCCAATTGTTTTTCTCTAGTTTTCTTATCAAAAGCTTCTAGATGTATATTAATTATTACAACCTCTTTTCCGTTTACGACTGCTGTTACCACCTGAGCCAATCGATCTAAATACAATGCATCTCTATAAAAAGGATTGTCAGCCACACGTTCTAAAACAATTCGTTGATGATCTTTTAATGGATATTTACTCAAAATAGACTGTCCAGAAACCATCTTACCAAAATGCATGCTTGGTGGCCAATACGGAAATGGCACATAGGTCTCATCCCAATTCACTGTTTTTGCTATATAATTGTATCCTAAACCTGCGATTTTGTTTTGTTGATTTACGTTATAAGATCTTGATGCATTGAAATCAATTTCTTGAAATGCAATGATATCAGGATTCACTTTTGCTGTTTCTAACAATACTTTCTCTAAATTTTTCTCAAACAACTCTTTGGGTTTCGCAACTGGCAAATTGTTTGTCATTCCACTTAAATACCCAATATTATATGTTATGATGCTAAATATTGAATCGTTATCCGGTACTATGTTATGTTCTAATTCGATTAGTTTTGCATACTCATTTTCTTCTAATGTTGGTGATGATGCCCAAAAGAAAAACACAACAGCCGCTATTATTAATAAGGCTATAAATCGCAATAAAAATTTAAAACTTTTTTTCATTATTTTTCATTATTATTAAAATCTTTAACCGAATTTTTAATTACCTCATCAATTCTTTTTTGATCAATATTGTATTTCATATCTAAACCATTCTTATCTGGAAACTGCTCTATTATCAACGAAGAAGAAGGGAATGCAAAATCAACGCCTAAATTTTTTGCCAACTTTACAATAGCCATGTGTAATCTATGTTTAGAAGATTGCTCCGTCCCCCATTCTAGCGACTTAAAATATACATTGACCATAATCAATAAGGCCGAATCTCCGAACCCTGTAAACTCAACGTTATAAGATTCAGTTCGAGTTTCTGGATGCGCAATAATAATTTCTCTCAATCCTTTTACAAACGCTTCAATCAATTCTGGTGGCGTATCATAACGCAATCCTAATTTGGTGTTGTATCTTCTGTACAAACGCAATCCTTTATTATTGATCACTAATTCTGACAACTTACTATTCGGAATTTGATAGATTGATGTATCAACCGCTCTAATTCTAGAAGATCTAAACCCAACTTCTTCTACAGAACCAACAACCTCTCCAGCTTCAATCCAATCTCCAATATGAAAAGGTTTGTCTAAAAATATCATGAACGTACCAATCAAATTCTTCACGGTATCTTGGGATGCCAACGCTACTGCTAAACCTCCAATGGATGCTCCAGCAATCACGGTTGTTGCATCAAACCCAAAGAGTGTTAGCATCTTTAAAATTCCTACAAGAATTACAATTCCTGTTAAAAAATTATTTAAAATAGGCACTAATTGATCATCTAATTTCCCGTGAGTTTTCTGCGTAAACTCAGCATATACATGCATAATTACTTGGACTAACTTTAAGAATACATAAATCCAAAAAACAGTGGCCGAAATATCCAATCCGAGAAAAACCCATTTATTTATTTCTAAACTAAACTGTAATGACGGAAAAATCTTCGCTATAAAGCTAAAGGCAATTAATAAACTTATTGGATGTGCTAATTTCTTTAACACCTTTGCAATGGCAACTGCTTCTGCCTTTACAAAGCGTTTATGAATTCGTTGTAATATTTCAAAAATGATCCTTTTAAAAACAAGATGCAACAAATAACTTATCAAGAGTAAAAGCAAAATCCCGATGTACTTCCACACCTCAATATCTAGAATTTTTTTATGACCAATATTTGGCACTAAGCTTTCTAACTTTAAAACATACCAAGGGAAAACTTCATTATATACCGTTTCTAAATTAGAAATCGTTTCGGCTGAATAATACCAGTTATCTCCTATTTTCTCAACAGAAATAAAAGGCATTTTCTCTGGAAATAACACATATTTAGATGATTGAGAATAACTCGTTGAATCTTTATAATTAATATCTGTCGGAATGGCATTTAAATCGACAAACAACCCTTTACCGTCTAAAATTTGCTTCAACATTACAGCAGCCTTTTCAGCATTATTCGTAGAGTTTGGAAAAATTGTCTTTGCAGATTTTGCTGGCTGATACGAATCTTGCTGTAAAAAATACAAGTGTGTATATACAGTTGCATTTGGACTTTTAAGGTTTACTCTAATTGAGTCTTGTGCAGTAACTGCCGAAGAAATCAATAGAAAAAGAAGCACTAATCTTTTCATCTTTAAGGGTCTAAATTTTGTTAATCGAATGTTAAAAAAACAATCAAAGTTAAACCTTTTGAAAATGTATTAGTCAAAGAACCATAATAAATAATAATTTAAATTTAAAAAGATGAAAAAAATAGCAAGCATATTGGTTTTTGTTTTTGCGTTTACAGTAACACTACAAGCACAACATGTTAATCGCAAAGTAAAAATGCACAAAGGAGAAAAGCTAACGGTAGAGCAAAGAGCAACATTAGGAGCAAAAAGATTAGCTTTGGCATTAGATTTAGACGATTCTCAAATAAGAAAAGTAACCAATTTATTTAAGAAGAAAGGTGATGTCATGGCTGTTCGAGTAAAAAAAATGAAAACTGAAAGAGCCAATGGGAAAAAGAGAAAAAACAAAAATTCTTTTGAAAGAATGAATAAGAGTTTAGATGCTAAAATTGGGTTTCAGAAAAAAATGAAACAGATTTTAAACAAAGAGCAATATGCTAAGTTTTTAAAATTAAAGAAACATGGAAAAAAGAAAATGAGAACTAAAATAGCTAAAAGAAAAAAAGTAATGAAGAGACAAAAAATGCACAAAAACGAGCATAGATAACAAACCGTTCTATTATGACATACGGCTTGAAAAAGCTAAAAACTTGGTGTTTTTTAATACTGAGTTTTTGTTGTTTCCCCGATTTTTTTGATAAACCTCATATATTTATATGAGGTTCTTTTAGTCCTTAAACCAAGAGGAATAGGTTACATAATTATCTGCAATTCTATTTATTTCTCCAGAAATTAACTCTTTAGAAATGTCTTTTACCTTTTTTGCAGGCACGCCTGCGTAAATACTTCCGCTTTTAACATGTGTGTTTTTTGTCACCACAGCACCGGCAGCAATAATAGAGTTGCTTTCTACCACGCAATCATCCATAATAATGCTTCCCATACCGACCAATACATTATCGTGGATGGAACAGCCGTGCACAATTGCATTGTGACCAATAGAAACATTATTTCCAATTGTTGTTGGTGATTTCTGATAAGTAGCATGAATTATAGCGCCATCTTGTACATTTACTTTGTTCCCCATTTTTATAAAATGAACATCACCTCTAATCACTGCATTATACCAAACACTGCATTCTGACCCCATAGAAACTTCTCCTACAATTGTTGCGTTTTCTGCAACAAAACAATCTTCTGGAATTTGTGGGGTATTGCCGTTTACGGTTTTTATAATCTTCATTTTAATCTCAATTTTTGTCCAATACTAATGGTATTATTCTTTAGGCTGTTGATTTTTTTCAAATCACTTACAGAAATTTTATTCTTTCGAGCAATAGAATACAAGGTGTCCCCTTTCTTTACTGTGTAAGATTTCTTAAAATTCTTTTTCGGTTTTGTGCTTATTTTGGTTGATGCAGTTACAACAACAGGCTTTCTCTTTTCTTTTTTGTACTTCTTTAAATCCTTCTTTTTAACCTTATCAAAGGCATATAACTTATAGGTCTCAATGATTTTAATCAGTTTTTTTGGATATTTTTTATCAGTAGCATATCCTGCTTTTTTCAGGCCTTTTGCCCATGCTTTGTAATTTGTTTTCTTTAATTTAAATAAGAAAGCATATCTTTTTCTTCCTGTTAAAAAATTTGAATGATCATTGTATGAATGTTCTACATAGGTATATTTTCTAAAACATTCTTGCGCTTTATCATCGTCATGATATACTTTTTGGCCCTTCCAACCACGATGGCATTTAATGCCGAAATGATTGTTAGATTTTGATGCTAAATTACTGCGTCCATTTCCAGATTCTAAAACGCCTTGAGCCAATGTAATGCTGGCCGGGATTTTATAATTATGCATACTTATCACAGCCAATGGCGCATATTTTTTAATATAAGCTAAAGTATGTTTATTTAAATTTGAATTCCTTTTTACGAGATTTTTAACATGTTCTTTCTGTTTTACAGAAGGCAACTTTTTTATTGCTGCAGTATTTGTTTGCGCTCTCTTTTTTGATGAAGTAATTTTTTTACTCGAACTACAACTTAAAATGAAAAGACTAATAAATGTTATAAAAAAGTACGATTTGAATTTCATTAAATATGTATTAGTTCCTGATTTTTCTTTGATAACTTTTGATTAAACCCTTCAATTCCTTGCAGGCCTCCTGTATGTATCGCCAGAACTTTACTGTTCTTTGGATAATAATCATTCTTTACCAAATCTAAAATTCCGAACAACATTTTACCCGTATAAATTGGATCTAAAAGAATTTTAGTTTCGGCATAGAAATTATTCATAAATGTAATTAATTCTGGAGTACTTTTCGCATATCCGCCAAAATGATATTCATGTATCAATTTCCAGTTGATTTTATCGTTTACAAAAGGCGTAATTTCTGCAGATAAAAAATCACCTTTTAACGCAGGAAACCCAAGTATAGTCTGATTTAATTGTGATGCGTTTATCAATCCAGAAATCGTTCCTCCTGTTCCGACGGCAGTACAAACTATATCAAAAACATGATCTTCTTTGGTTAAAATTTCTTCGCAACCTTTAACTGCCAGCTCATTTGTTCCTCCCTCTGGAACTAAATAGAAATCGCCAAATTGATTTTGAAGTGATTCGATAAAAATTTTATCTGTTTTATTTCGATACGCATCTCTTGTTACAAAATGAAAAATCATTCCGTTGTTATGTGCTTCTCTTAGTGTTGAATTTTGATCAAGTGTTTTTTCTAAATTCTCACCTAATTCTTCTCCCCTAACAACACCAATTGTTTTAAAACCTGCCATTTTTCCAGCGACGGCAGTTGCTAAAATATGGTTAGAAAAAGCGCCTCCAAAAGTCAATAGCGCTTGTTTCTCTTGGTTTATAGCTTCTTGAATATTGTATTTAAGTTTTCTGAATTTATTCCCAGAAACAAAAGGGTGAATTTGGTCTTCTCTTTTTACAAACAGACGAATGTTTTTATCTTTTAAAATAGATAAATGGACTTCTAGATTTTCTGTTTTTACTTGAGAATTAAACATAAGCAAAAGTTACGAAATAGCAGTCACTTTTCCTTCAACTGTTTCCCAATCTGTCATCAGTGTATCTACTTTTGCTTTTTTTGCTTTGTAATTCTCAAAGAAATTAGGTCTTGCAGAAACTTCGTCATAATTTTGAGCCAATTCTAAATCTGTTTTTTCAATTTCAGATTCTAACGTTGCTATTTCAGATTCTATTTTAGACAATTTATTTTTTAGCTTTTTCAACTCTTTTTCATCTGCTCTACTTAGTTGATACGCATCTTTCTTAGAAGTCGATTTATCCACTTTTACAACAGTTCTTTTTTCAGCTTCACGCATATCTTCCATTTTATGCTGCTCCAAGAAATAGTCAATATCGCCTAAATATTCTTTGATTACTTTGTCTTTAAATCCGTAAACGGTATCTGTAAGTCCTTGTAAGAAATCTCTATCATGCGACACCAAAATCAATGTCCCTTTAAAGTTTTTTAAGGCTTTTTTCAATACGTTTTTAGAAGCCATATCTAAGTGATTAGTAGGCTCATCCATTATCAACACATTAAATGGCGACAATAAAAGTTTACACAATGCTAAACGGTTACGCTCACCTCCAGAAAGTACTTTTGCTTTTTTATCTGCAGCATCACCTCCAAATAAAAACGACCCAAGCATATCTCTAACTCTTGCCCTGTTAGAATCTGTTGCGGCATCTTCCATGATTTGCAAAACAGTTTGTTCTGGCGGTAGGTGTTCTGATTGATTTTGAGCAAAATACCCAATCTCTACATTATGTCCTAGCTTTAAATGCCCTTCAAACGGAATGTCTCCAACCATCATTTTTGCTAAGGTAGATTTCCCTTGTCCGTTTTGACCTACAAAAGCAATTCTACTATTTCTTTCTATCAATAAATCAACATTTTCAAGTACGTGTTTATCACCGTAGCTTTTACTCATGTTTTCTGCTTCAACAACAATTTTACCAGGCTCTTTAGAGATTGCAAAACGAATGCTCATCGCCGCATTGTCGTCTTTATCTACCTCTATCAGTTCAACCTTATCTAACTGCTTCATTAGCGATTGCGCCATAGAGGCTTTACTTGCCTTCGCTTTAAATTTATTTATTAAATGCTGTTTCTGCTTAATTTCTTTCTCTTGATTCTTTTGCGCTTGCAATTGCTTTTCTTTAATTTCTGCTCTTAATACTAAGAATTGAGAATAAGGTTTTTTATAATCGTAAATCTGACCTAAAGAAATTTCAATAGTTCTATTTGTTACGTTATCTAAAAACATTTTATCATGCGAAACCAGTACAATTGCACCAGAATATCCTTTTAAGAAATTTTCCAACCAAATAATAGACTCAATATCCAAGTGGTTTGTAGGCTCATCGAGTAATAAGATATCATTGTCTTGTAATAATAGCTTTGCTAGCTCAATACGCATTCTCCAACCTCCAGAAAAAGTATCTGTTAACTTATCAAAATCTTCTCTTTTAAAACCTAAACCTTGTAAGATTTTCTCGGTATCACCTTGGTAATTATAACCACCCAACAACTCATAACGTTCAGTCAGGTCTGTTAAGTCTATAATTAACTGACTATAGGCTTCACTTTCGTAATCGGTTCTTGTTGCCAATTGATTGTTGATATCATCAAGTTTTGCTTCAATTTCTTTAATTTCTTCGAAAGCTTGATATGCTTCTTCTAAAATGGTTCTTCCTTCTACAAAATCGATATCCTGACGTAGAAACCCCATGCGAACATCTTTATCAAAAGCCATGGTACCACCACTAGTTTCAATGTCTTTAGATAATACCTTTAAAAGCGTAGATTTCCCTGCTCCATTTTTCCCAATCAGTCCTATTCTATCTCCTTTATTTAATTTAAAAGTAATTCCTGAAAACAAATCTGTCCCCATAAAAGAGACTGATAAATTATGTACGTTAAGCATGTGTTTTTTTTGTAATTTTGTGTTTGCAAATCTACATTAAATAATTAAGGTAATAATGTTTAAAAAAGGGACAAAAAACTACAGCGTTTTTAACAATAAATGCCCGAAATGTCAAGAGGGAGATTTCTTTAAATATTCATTTACTTATGCTCCTAGAAAAGTGACTAAAATTTACGACAATTGCCCTAACTGTAACTTAAAATACATGATTGAACCATCATTTTTTTATGGCGCAATGTATGTTGGTTACGGAATTACAGTTACCACATGTGTAATTACCTTTTTAATTTCTTCGTTAATTTTTAAACTAGATTTATTAGAATCTTTTGCGGTGATACTGCTTGTAACGTTAGTTCTAATGCCGATAAACCTTCGATTATCTAGATTACTTTGGATCAATATGTTTATTTCGTATACATCAAAAACAACATAAACTAGGAATCAATTTTTAAATTGGGTGTTAATACGAAAATAGGTCCTTATAATTTTGTTGATATTTGCCTATATTTAGATACTAATGAAAATTATCAAATTCCTATTTATCTTTCTCTTTGTAAAAATGGCTGTGAGTGCTCAACAAAAAGAAAATTATTTTTTAGACCTTGTTAAGACTACAACCAATAAAAAACTTCAACTCTCTTCTCTAGATAGTTTAATTGCACTCACTAGAAACAAAAAACTAGAATCATTTGCTAGGTATACTGAAAAGTATGTAACTCTAGCTATAGAGCTTAAAAACTATGAAAAAGCAATTAAAGCAGCGATCAATGGCTGTCACACTATTAATATTCAATTAGGGCAACCTAAGCGGGCTTTAAACCTTTTAACATCTGTAGAAGACTATACATCAACCACCGAAAACAGTTTTCTACTTGGCGGTTTTTATGTGAAAAAAGGAGGAATCTATTTCAATTTAAATGAATTGGAAAAAGCCTTAATCAACTACAAAATTTCAATTCAAAATTACAAATCTAAAGATTCTATTCATAAAGCAGATGCCATCTTTTTCTCAGGCCAAGTTCATTTTGAATTGAGTAATTTTTTAAAAGCAATAAAACAATATAAACTTGCTGCAAATTATTACGAAAAACTAGGCGACAAAGAATATATGTACCTCACTAGAGAAAGTGTCATTAGCATATATGGAGTTACTGGTTTTGAAGAAAAGACCATTCAAGAACGAAAACTCTTAATCGCACAAAAACTTGAAGAGAATTTCACAAATGGTCTCGGATCTAATTATTACAACCAATCTTTAAATTATAAAAAACTAGGCAATACTAAACAACAAAAAAGGTGTTTACTACTTGCATTAAAATACATCCAAAAAGAAAAGAAGACTTCCCACCTACTACCAATAGTGTACAGTCAACTCTCTAAATTCTATACGACAAATAACGATATTGTCAACGCCAAAAAATATTTAGATTTAGCTTATAATAAACTTCACGATCGAAATAAGGACAGCTATACATTTCTTTTTTATTATAAGGCCAAATGTTATTACCTCTATAAAACGAAACAATACAGACAAGCTAAAACATTAATTTTAACTTTGCTATCAAAAGAACGAAAATCAAACAGAGGTGACTTTATCATGGAAATGAACCTGCTTCTTTCGAAAACATATGAAGTACTTGGAGATAGTCAAAAAGCATTTAAATATCACAAAACATACACAAAAACTAAAGATTCACTTAGAAACATTACCAAACTAAATGCATTGTCATATTACCAAACTTTATACGAAGCGGAGGTTAAAGAAAAAGAAATAAGTAAACAAAAGAACGCCATAGAAATACTAGCAAAAAAAAATGAAGCAAAAAAACAATTACTTTTTTTTGGCAGCCTAGCAATTTTATTATCAATACTTATATTGTATCTATATATTAATCGATTACGATTAAGCAGAAAGAAAAAATTTAAAGAAGATTACGCCCAAAAACTACTTCAATCACAAGAGAAAGATCGACAAAGAATTTCAAAGGACTTGCATGATGGACTAGGCCAAAGTTTATTGTTGATAAAAAATAAAGCGATTATATCTAACATACCGGAAATCGAAATATTACTGAACAATGCAATTGAAGAAATGCGTAGCATTTCAAGAATAATTCATCCTTTCCAGTTAACAGAAGTTGGAATTACAAAAGCATTAGAAAACTTAATAATTCAAATTGATTCTAATTTTATGGCCACTTATATTTTTGGTGACATTGACAACATAGATTCTAAATTGACAAAAAACCAAGAAATGCATGTGTACAGAATCATTCAAGAATGTTTGTCAAATATTATGAAACATGCAAAAGCCGATTCAGCAAAAGTAGAGCTAAAGTTGCAGGGGAAATTTATTTCAATTCTTATAAAAGACAATGGTATTGGTTTTGATTTTTCGAAAAAATACAACGACGTAAATAGTTTAGGTTTAAAAACAATAAAAGATCGAATTAAACTAATGAACGGTGCTTTAAAAATAATCTCTACACGCAACCAAGGTACAAACTTCTCTATAACAATACCAATTACATGAACCCAACAATATTCATAGCAGATGACCATCCTCTTTTAGTGAAAGGCCTGCAAGACTTATTGACTGAAAAAAAATTCAATATCACAGGTACTTCTACTGATGGAAGGTCTGCGATGAATTTTATTTTAAAACAAAAACCAGATATTGCTATTTTGGATGTAGAAATGCCTTTCTTAACAGGCATAGAAATTGCAAATGAGTGCAAAAGAAATAACTGTTCAACAAAAATTATTTTAATCACGCTACACAAAGAAATTGAGTTATATCTTCAAGCAAAAAAGTTAAATATTTATGGGTATCTTTTAAAAGAATTTGCATTGGAAGAAATAGAACATTGCATCATTTCAGTTTCAAATAACACTCCTTATTTTAGTAAACAAATAAAGACATTTATTGGTTTTACAGAAGAATCTAATGAAGTTTTAAAGGAGCTAACCACTACAGAAAAAAGAATTCTTAAATTAATTGCCAATCACAAAACCAACAAAGAAATTGGTCATTTACTTTTTATCTCTCCTAGAACAGTAGAAAAACATCGAAGTAAAGCCATCATAAAACTAGACTTAGAGCAAAAAACAGGAGCTCTTCTGAGTTGGGTACAAAAAAACAGGCATTTATTTAATTAAACTTCATTGATTGGGTGTTAACACCCACAATCATAACAAAAATTTTGAGCAATTTTGTTTTCATAAATACGTATGAAAATTGATATCTGTGATAAAGAACAAACATAATTTAAGTGCAATTTTACAAAACAGCTTTTCATTTAAGAAAAAAACCAATCTAGGAAAAGAACAAATTGATTATAATAAAATGGTTGAAAATTTCAAGTCGAAATTGAAAACAAATTGAATCAATAACCTATGGGTTTTTACAAAATCATGTTTGCAAAATTAAGAGCGAGGTTTCGGTATAATAAAATCAGAAGACAAGCCAACAGCACGGAGAGATCCTACTACTATTTAAAAGCTAGCAGTAAGAAAAATTAAAACTGACATCGCTCAATTTAGATGCATCCTCCGAATTTTTCACATAGAAAACCTCCTAATGTCTATTTCTTCCGATAACGCATTGCCCTTTTCTAAGTGACTAAATAGGTTTTTAGCTACCGTCGGAGCAATCATTACTCCACGAGTTCCCAAGCCATTTAAAACGATTAATTGATTGTGTTTTGGATGCACACCAACCAACGGTCTTCTGCCTGCAACTGTAGGTCTAATTCCGGCTGTTTGATCTACAATAGTATATGGAACATCAATTACTTTTCTAAGCTTATCTATCAACTCTTCTTTTCCTTCTTTAGATGGATTCGATGTTTTATCTGTCCAATTAAAAGTAGCACCTACTTTATAGTTATTGCCTCCTAAAGGCAACACAAACAGTGTCGACTTTAGTAAAAAGCCAATATTTAATTCCGGTGCATGAATCGTCAACAACTCTCCTTTTGCCTCATTTAATGGCAAATAGTTAAAGTATGGGTTTTCTGTAATTCCGTATCCTTCACAGAAAACGACTCTTGAAGCTGTAACATCTTTGTATTGTATAAGCTCTTCATTTAAATTCAATTGTTCATGTTCAAAGTTTTCGAATCGAATTAATTTTCTCTCTTCAAGATAACCTCTATATGATTCTACTAATTTCTTTGTGTTGATTCTACCAGTTTCATGTACATTTCCAAAACTAAATTTAGCGATAACTCCGTTATATCTTTGAGTATCTAATTCAGGATCTAAATAATCTACCAACTTTGGTTTATCACAAGCTTCAAACCACGTATTTTGATCTTCAATAGATTTAAAGGCTTTTTTAATGACAAACTTCTCATCAATAATAATATTTAGTCTTTCCTCTATCTTTTTATAAAAAGGAAGTGCAACTTCTAACTGTTCTTTCGCATTCCAAACAGGTGTAAATCTTTTTAAAATAACAGGATTATAAACACCTCCTGCAACCAAAGAAGAAGTTTGAGAATCGTCTTCAAAAACGATAAATGATTTATTAGCTGCAATTAACTCTTCAACAAATGCCAAGCCAGCCAACCCTAAACCAACAACAATATAATCTACTTTCATAGCACAAAAATAAGCTATTAAATACAAAAAGCGTTTGCCATGGCAAACGCTTTTTAAACTATTATTTACACGGAATTAATAATTCCACATATCTATTTCTCTATTTCTAATACCTTCTTTAATCTTATCAGCTTCCAGCAATTGGAACAATGAGTTTCCTCTTACATAATCTGATATTTTACGATTTCCATACAAATTCTCTTCTCTAATAATATGAGCGGAGAATCTACGCGCATTTAATAAATGATCAAAAGAAATTGGATGTGAAGAATTTTTAGGGTTAAACACTTTTGCATTGTGTAACACCTCTCTTGCTGCTGGATAAAATATCCAAAACAACGGGTACAACTCACCATCATCTATTTCAGAAACACCTAATGTCTGTACATCTGGCCCAAGTGGAGCCATTGCTAACAATCTGTATTTTAGCTCTCCTTGTCTTTTGTCAAAATACCACATTCCTTTAATTTTGTACGCCGTAATATCACGAGTACTAATATTAAAAGTATCAATGTTATTTCCATCTTGTCTAACATTATACAGTTTCCCTGCAATTTCTTGTCGGGTTACTTTTGTGCTAAAAAAATCATCTTCGTATACTTCTTTGATTTTCCCAGTTTTAATTCCTTTGTACAAGGTATCAAACAAAGAGCGTCTGTTATTAGAAATATTAGCAGTATCAATTGGAAAATAATATGGCAGATTTATTTTTTGATTTAAATCAATCACTTCCCAAACAATTTTAGACCATAAGATATCTCTATCGTCTATATAACCGTATGGTAAAGGACCATCATTATCTGCCACTAATTGTTCTTTAGTCAATTTACCAATCTGTTCAACATTTGTTGAATTTAATAAATTTGCTTGGGCATTCATTACTACCGGAGTAACAAAGGCTAATAAAAAAACAATATAAAAATGTTTACAATTCATACTACTAATTTTAATCTTAATTTGAAATCTCGATACTTACAGGCATCACCTTTTTAAGCTTATAAGATGTGTTGTTTTCAATTACAGCTTCTATATCAAAGATTGTAATTACATCACCTCTACGCGCTCTATTTAATGCCTTTTTTGCAGCTGCATTAAAGGTTGTTCCCCTAACAATAACTGTTAATTGACCTGGAACTTTAACCTTAAAGCTATTCACTTTTAATTTTAAATCAAAAACGAAATCTGGTAAACCAGCACCAATTGTTGCTCTTGACACACTTGATTTCGGCATTCTAACAATCCCAAAATCTCCTCTAGCCATTCCCATTGCAGCAGGAATGTCTTTCACTCTAAATTTCTTAGGTGAGTTCACCTTTTTACCACTACTTAATGTAGCACTTACGTTTACTGTCATTTCAGTTCCCGCTCCAGGTGTAATAATGTATTTTGAACCTTGAGGTGTTATTTTACCTCCAGTTGCACTCACTTTTAAATTGTTATTACTCACACCAGGCAAAGAAACAGATACAGGGTTTTCAACACCTCTATAAACAACATTCATTGCATCTGCAGAAATTACAGCATCGTTTGGTTCTGGAATTACAGTATATGTACTAGAAAAACTTACAGGAACTGGTTCTCCATTTTCTGTAAAAGTAATCACACCTTTAATGTCGTTGTCTCCTAATTTAGAAGCACGTAAATCTATATTTACTTGACCTCCTTTAGCAGACTTTGTTAAATCACGTCCATTTAAAATAACTTTATCTGGTACCATACTCGCATCGTAACGACCTAAAACAACTTTACCAGTTACTTTTTCTCCTACAAAATACGCAGTTTTATCAAGTTTTACAATTCCTTCATAATTACTTAAAGAAACTTCACTTTCTAATTTACCTCCTAATAAAGAAGTTAAAATATCACTTTCTGTATTCTTAATGTTTGATTGCATTTGCGTTAAATTCGCAATTGAAGCAATTAAAGGAAATCCTTCATAACGATACTTTAACCATTCTACTTTTCTTCCGTCTTTATTTGTTTGTTTATCCGTATTGAATCTTTTATTTACAGTAGACTTCAACGTTGAATTTGAGCCTAAAGCAGCATTGATTCCTGCTCTAAAACTTACAATCTTTGCTAAAAACTCATCTCCTTTTTTAGTAAACTTGTCTCCTTTAAAGAAATAAGTATCTAAAAAATCTGTTTTATCCATAGATTGATATGCTTTCTTATCTTCAACATCTTTAGTCATTTCTGACTTTAAGTTATCTAAATAAGCATAAAAATCATCAGATAATGATTTTATTTTTTGTGCTTCAGAATTTATTGGACCATATTCAGCTGGTTGATCGCTCGCTTTAGAAGCTAAGCTTGAATATGCAGCATTGTTCTTTGCTGTAGTAGTCGCATTATTTTCTGTAATTCCTTCATTCATAAACCCGAATGCTGATAATACTTCTTTACTCATATTCATTGCTAACATCGCAATAAACACAAGATACATTAAGTTTATCATTTTCTGCCTTGGTGACTGTTTTCCTCCTGCCATATCTAATTAGTTTAGGTATATATGAATACTAATTATTTAGACATTGCTGAAAGCATTCCACCATAAACTCCGTTTAACGAAGACATATTTGTAGCCAATGTCTCCATTTGCTCTTTCAATTTTTCTGAATTGTCAGCCAATGAGCTATTTAATTCAGCTTGTTTATTTGCATTTTCCATTTGCACTTGGTACAATCCGTTTAAAGACTCCATTTGCACAGCTGCTAACGACATTTGATCGTTGTATTTGTTTGTAGATGAAATAGTTTCTGATGCTGCAGATAAACCTTCTGCGGCTCCTTTAAAATCTTTAATGCTAGTTCCTAAACTTGAGATTAAAGCTCCATCTAATTCTGCTTCTCTTAATAAATTGTCTAATTTCTGAGACAACATTCCGTTTGCTCCAGTAGCTTCTTCGTTAGAATCTCCTAACTCTGGGTATACTTTAGACCAATCAATATCATCATCTACAGGTTCAAATGCAGATATTGCAAATACTGCTGCTTCTACAATTAAACCAATTGTTAACATTACTCCACCGGTAATAGGACCAATAGACATGTGTTGGATTTTAAAAAGTGCTCCGATAATTACGATTGCGGCTCCTAGACCGTAAACCATATTCATCATTTTTTTACCTTTTTTTGACTGTGCCATAATTTTTATTTTTAGGGGGTTAATTAATTTTACTTTTTAGTCTTTCCGTGTATTTTACCTAAGTAGTTTTGTACTGTTCTAAAACCGATATAACTTCTTGCGGTATCTGCGTATTCGTAGTCTCTTGAACTTACTTCTAAGAAATATGCAACATCTTTCCACGAACCTCCACGTATTATTTTTCTTTTATTTGCTCTATCTTCTACATTAGGGTTCATTGTAGACCCCATGTTATAAGATGACAAATTGTATGATGTGTTTGTCCACTCAGAAACATTACCAGCCATATTATACAATCCGTAATCATTGGCATTGAATGATTTCCCTTCCATTGTATACAAAGCGCCATCAACAGCATAATTACCTCTTACTGGTTTAAAATTAGCTAAGAAACAACCTCTATCACTAGTTGTGCTGGGGCCTCCCCAAGGGTATTTCCCAAAATCTAATCCTCCACGAGCAGCATATTCCCACTCTGCTTCAGTTGGTAATCTAAAACTTGGTACTGCAACCGTATTTTTCTGAGCTCTTAAATAATCATTTTTATATTTAGTTCTCCAATTACAAAATGCTTCCGCCTGATACCAGTTTACACCAACAACCGGATAGTCTCCATAAGCTTGGTGGTAAAAATAATCTTGGTGCATTGGGTCATTGTAAGAATAATTAAAATCTTTTACCCAAACGGTTGTATCTGGATAAATATTAATCATTTCTGTACGTAAAAAATCTTTTCTATTACCCCCTTTTCTAGCTGCTGCTTGTCTGTCAAACCAAAAATATCTATATTCTAAGTACTTTGGATCAAAACTTCTATTACCATCAATTGCTTCATCTTTTTTAATGTATAAAGAATCCATTACCTCAACATAATTTACATCAGGGTAATCGTTTTTATTCCAAATAACATCAATTTTCCAATTCAAAGGTCTCAATGAATCTAATCCCCCTCCAATATCATAATAGTTCTCTAACATGTATTTATGATATGGGTTCGCATCTGTAGTATCAATAACTGCAAAAGAGAAATCATGAATACCACCAGAAAGTGGCGTTCCATCAGCATTTCCATCAGAAAGCAGATTAACCTCTGCAGCCATATATGCCAATTTAGTTCTTACTACTGAATCTCTTACCCAATACACAAACTGCTTAAACTCACTATTGGTTACTTCTGTTTCATCCATGTAATATGGACGAACAGTTACAGTTCTAGTAGGCGCACTTAATGTTCCAATAATATCTTCATCTTGCTTCCCCATGGTAAAAGAACCACCCGGAATAAGAGTCATACCCAATGGTTTTTCTGCAAACCATTTTCTTTTTGAATTAACTCCCGTTAACTCTCCTCTATCATTAGAACCACAACTGTAAAGTACAGTTATGATCAGTGCAAATAATGCTACTTTCTTCATATTTTTATATTCTTTCCTCAAAAAGTTCGTAAACCTATTGTTTTTTTTTAATAAAAACAATGGTTTTAATAGTTTATATTCAATTTAAACACAAAAACTAATCTCATTTTTTCTACATTAATTTCCGCAAGGCTTTATACCATCTTTCCGGAATTTTTTGATCTGTAGCTTCTATATAGTCTTGGTATGTACATGGTATTAACGCATGTCTTTTGTATTTATTATTGGTGCTAATATTTATCTCCATCCACCATCTTCCGCTTTTATCGCTTTTATAAAAGTTTATTGGATCATCATCTTCGACTAAAACGATAAATTTCTGATAGTTTTCTTTTGTACAATAAGGATAATCTTTGGCTCTAAAATTAACTCCTTCAATAAAATACCAAATCATTTGTGCTATTAAATGTGCAGTTTGATTATGAGTATCGTATTTTGGATTGTATTCATAAATTCCGAATGATGTAACCTTGTCACTAATTCCTGCGTATCTAGAAATTGCACAAATGTCTTCCCCATAAAATCCGTTTGGAGAACAGTTATTGTTTGCAGGTGCCTCGCTTTGTCTAACAGAACTAATATCTATACTAACAATATCTGCATCACGTAAAACTGGCTCAACAACTCTAATATCTTTTACTTCTCCCAACCTGTAAGAATCAAAAAACAGACTATTTAACAAGTCCATTTCTTCTTGAGAATTGAAATAGGTCTGATATCCGATGTTGCTAAAGTTGAATAAATTATTTGGTTGATCCATAACAATCTTACTCAAATACGATCGTGAATTTAGTTCATCTTCAGTAGAACCAATATCAAATTTACTGTCTACAGAAACTAAATTAACTGTTTGCTCTAGCGCATCATAGGCTCTATAATTGGCATAAGTAATATCTTGACTACCACCAATAATAATTGGAATAATCGATTTCTTTAATAACTCTGTAGTTAGATTTGAAACAGCAAAATAAGTATCTTCAACAGTATTTCCTTTTTGAATATTCCCTAGATCGACAATATTTGTATGCCAATTACCAGGAAACAATTGATATAAATGCTTTCTAATTTCTTGAAGAGAGTCTCCACAATTTAAATTATCTACAGCATTTCTATCTTCTTGAACACCAAAAATAGCAATCTGAACATTCTCTAATTCTGGCACTCCATTCTGAACAGAATGCACTTCGATACTCCTACCCAAACTCTGTGCAGACTGTAGCACTAAGTGAGCAATGATCGTATCTTTTATAGGGGTTAAAAAATCGAAATTCATTTACTTTTTGATCGCTTATACGAACGCAATATAACTAATTGCTATTTCTTTTTAGTAGTTTTTTTCTTTGCAGTTTTTTTCTTGGGTGCTTTTGCAGCAATAATCGCTTCTACTTCCTCTAAGGTCAACTCTTTAGCATTGGTTGTTTTTGGCATTTCAATCTTCACTTTCCCTTTTAGGATGTTGAATCTACCCCAACGAGCTTTTTCCACTCTAATGCCAGCTTCTTCCCAATTATGAATTACTTTTTCGATCTCCTTACGCTTTTTGTCTTCAATTAATTCAACAATATTATCATACGTAAGATTATCGTAATCGTATTTTTTATTAACGTTGATAAAGATGCTATTCCATTTGATGAATGGTCCAAAACGCCCCACTCCTTTTTGAACTGGCAGGTTTTCATATTCAGCAATTGGCGCATCTGCTTTTTGTTTTGCAACAATTAACTCAGTAGCTCTTTCTAAATCAACTTCCATTGGATTCTCTCCTCTATCTAAAGAAACATACATGGCGCCAAATTTGATATAAGGGCCAAATCTACCATTAGAAACAATCACTTCTTCAGCTTCGTACGTTCCTAGATTCTTAGGCAGTAAAAATAAATCTAACGCTTCTTCTAAAGTTATAGATCCTAAATTTTGCTCTTTTAGCAAACTGGCAAATAGCTTTTCTTCATCTTCTCTATCTCCAATTTGTGCCATCGCACCGAACTTACCTAAACGAACTAAAACAGTTTTTCCTGTTTCTGGGTGGTTCCCTAAAATACGTTCTCCGCTTTCTCTTTCTGCATTTTCTGACACGAAAGTTACTGTTGGATGAAATTCGTTGTAAAAACCTTTAATCATCTCAATCCAATCTTCAGACCCTTCAGAAATATCATCAAAAGAGGATTCTACTTTCGCTGTAAAACCAAAATCTAAAATATTAGAAAAATTCGCCACTAAAAAATCAGTAACAATGTTTCCAATATCAGTCGGAATTAACTTACCCTTATCAGATCCTGTTTTTTCAGATAAAGAATTACTAACCACTGTTCCTGCTTTTAGCATAAACTGTTCGTAATTTCTTTCTACCCCTTCAGTCTCTCCTTTTTCTACATAACCTCTCCTTTGAACTGTAGAAATTGTTGGTGCGTATGTAGACGGTCTACCGATTCCCAGTTCTTCTAATTGTTTTACCAAAGAAGCTTCTGTAAATCTATATGGTGGACTTGTAAAACGCTCTGTTGCTGTAATAAATTCGTAAGACAAACCTTCACCAACATTCAAGTTTGGTAACATTCCAGCTTGTTCTTCTTCATCATTATCAACACCTTCCAAATATACTTTTAAGAATCCATCAAACTGAATCATCTCTCCGTTCGCGGTAAAGATTTTATCATTTTTAGAATTTTCTATTTTTACATTGGTACGCTCTAATTTTGCATCGCTCATTTGAGAAGCAACGGTTCTTTTCCAAATTAAATCATACAAACGATCTTGGTCATATTCTACACTTACAGAATGAAGTTTCATATCTGTAGGTCTAATTGCCTCATGGGCCTCTTGCGCTCCTTTAGATTTCGTTTTAAAAACTCTTGGATTGCTATATTCTGCACCATAACTATCTGTAATTGCTTCTTGAGCAGCATTTCTTGCATCTTCAGATAGGTTTAAACTATCTGTTCTCATATAGGTTATCAAACCTGCTTCATACAAACGTTGTGCAACTTGCATCGTTTTGGCAACAGGATACCCCAGTTTCCTAGAAGCCTCTTGCTGTAATGTTGATGTTGTAAACGGTGCTGCAGGTGATTTCTTTGCTGGTTTCTTTTGTAAATCAGCAATGCTAAAATCTGCCGTAGCAGCAGATTTTAAAAATTGTTCAGCTTCTTCTCTAGTTGCAAAACTCTTAGGAATAGCAGCTTTAAAAGTTTTTCCATTTGTATTAGAAAATTGAGCAACAACCTTATAACTTGCTTTGGTTTTAAATTGTTGAATGCTACGTTCTCTTTCTACAATTAAACGCACTGCAACAGACTGTACTCTTCCGGCTGATAAACCACCTTTTACTTTTCTCCAAAGTACTGGAGATAATTCATAACCAACCAATCTATCTAATACCCTACGCGCTTGTTGCGCATTTACCATATCGTAGTTGATATCTCTTGGATTCTCTACAGCTTTCAAAATAGCTTTCTTTGTAATCTCATGAAAAACAATACGCTTTGTATTGTCATCAGTCAATTTTAATTGTTCTTTCAAGTGCCATGCAATTGCCTCACCTTCTCGATCCTCATCACTTGCTAACCAAACAGTATCTGCTTTTTTCGCTAGTGATTTCAATTTCTTTACAACTGCTTTTTTATCATCAGAAACAATATACTCTGGCATAAAATCGCCGTCTACATTTATTCCCAATTCTTTGGATGGTAAATCTGCTATATGTCCAAAACTAGATTCTACTTGAAAATCTTTTCCAAGAAACTTCTCTATTGTTTTTGCTTT
>Ga0105356_10001128_pt1 | contig 26347 bp, 22 predicted proteins | sample GOMGulsemesocosm_3_FD_83502 | JGI IMG/M metagenome (GOLD analysis project Ga0105356, IMG submission 83502) | Methane-oxidizing microbial communities from mesocosms in the Gulf of Mexico - GOM9D Gulf of Mexico | ecosystem: Environmental > Aquatic > Marine > Cold seeps | place: Gulf of Mexico... | reverse complement strand
GTGTAGGTAGTATAAATGAGAATAGTGTGTCGAAAAAGAGCGATAACGGTTTGAGCTATTGAATAATATAACTAAATGTAAAGTCTAGAGCACGTCTACATAAAAGCACTCATTCTAATTTATCGGTTTGAGTCACAAACTGATAGAATTGAAATGCACTTTGCATTTCAATTCGCAAAATATCTGTATTAGTAGCACCTGCTCATGGTCATAAATCCCTGTAAACAAGACTAAATTAAATGTTTATTATTACTCAAGTCACTGATTTTATTTTGTTAGTTGTTTTATATAGAGGAAATTAATTATTGGTATTCATTATGCTTATTTATAATTAATCATAGGGAGTATGCGATGAAATCAGTAATTATAGTCGCTTGGTTGTTAGCTAGTATAACCATATCGGTTCAAGCAAAACTAATTGATATCAGTGATTGTCAGTGGGCCATTAGTTGTCAGATCACTACCACACCACCGAGCATTGTTGCTGCAGATCCAAATGATGGAATGTTACTGGCGTGGGATGAAATGCAAAGCCTTATGCTTACCAAAAACGTCAGGGTAGATCAGGTGTTTGATCACACCGCTAGTTATGTTGGTCACAGCAGTAATGGGCGTTTATTAATTACTAAGGGCACGCGAGTGTCTAGTCATTACTTTCAATGGGATCCGGGTAATGATAGCGGCCACAAAGTGAAGGCCAGTATCAGCTTTGATGCGCCAATAATTGCATTGATCACGGCAGATAAAAAATTATTTAACACCGATAGTGTCTTTGGCTTAGCGAATGTTACCTTCGATAACTTTACACTGCGCGGTCTGGAGAAAAAGGATCAAACCACCATTAATGCTAATCAGATGAATATTTTGTGGCAAGCAGGCAGCCCAGGTGATTGGGCTCGGGTATTCACGCTAGCGCCTGCTACATCTTTATTCGCGAGCAAATCAGTGGCTCAAGTGTCTGAGCCGCCAATGCTGATGATATTTTCGTTATTATTACTTATTATTCAGCCGAGCATCAAACGAAAGTCTTTTTTAAAATACATATTCTCCAAAGTTTCTCCATATTTCATCTAAGTGGCTATGTTATCTTCCATACATTATCACCACCGCAACGCTTAATACTTGCTGTGGTGACTGCGGATAAAATAAGGTATGCAAAGATAAGCTATGAAAAAAAAAGTATTACTGATTGATCATGATGTCGCACTAACATTGCAAGTTAAGCGCTATTTAGAGAATGAAGGTTTTGATGTATACATTTGTAACAATGTCATTGAAGGTTTTAATGAGGCCAATAATAATCAATATAATCTGATTATTTTAGATATAGTGACCCCTAATCTTGATGGTTTTGAATTATTAAAATCATTAAAAGCTATTTATACCGGGCCATTAATGATCTTAACCGCCAGAGATGAACATTTTGATCGTATTTATGCGCTTGAACATGGCGCAGATGACTACTTATTAAAGCCGGTCAATCAACGAGAGTTATTGGCTAGGATTAAAGTGAATATCCGCCGGTCGGTTGGCGAGGGTAGGCAAACATCTACCAGTAATATTAATATCAACAAAATACATTTAAGTCGTGGTACCCGTGAAGTTTATTGCGATCACAATTTACTGGAGTTAACGGGGTCTGAGTTTGAAGTACTGTATTTCTTGATGGCTAATGCCGGTAAAATAAACTCTAAAGAGTCGATCAGTAAATCGGTTTTTGGACGTCCGGTTACCTATTACGATCGTAGTATTGATATGCATATCAGTAATATCCGCAAAAAAATATCTCAGCATCGAGAGCAACCACATATAAAAACCGTGCGCGGGCTTGGTTACACTTTCCTCTTAGAAGCAAGTCATCATCATGTTAATGTCAGCGCTATGACTAGCTGAGCGCTATAAAACTAAGCCTAGTAAATAGCGTAGTAACTATCACTACGGAATAAAGGCTAATCTCTGCTGTAAATCACATTACTGTCTTTATCGAAAAACAAGGTCTTAGCCGTATCGAGTTGTTCAACAGTACTGGTGATATTGTCCTCTAATGCGTCGATATCAATATTGGTTTGTCCAAAAATAAAGTCGCTATAATTAAAGTCGGTGATAGCATCAGAGATTGACGTGCCGGTGTATTTCTCAATGGCGTAATCGGCAATTGAAAAAGCTAAACCTAACGGGCCACCATATAAAAAATCACCCGCGAATTGTGCAGCAGCACTAATATTTTCTTGACCAGTGGTACTTTGGTAAATTGAAGACACCACCGGGATATGCTGCAAAACATTAACGGTATCAAAGGCATCTTCTAAACCAAGACCGTCTTCGTTAAAGCTAAAGCTGATAGCGTCACTGAGTAAATCACTTTCTTGAACCTCTGTGTTTATATAAGTGCTGGCAATACTATTGGCTTGTAATACGCCGAGTAGATTTGATTGCAATGATTGGGTGATACTATCAAGCGATAGAGCATCTCCGGCGGCTAGTAACTGCTCAGCGCCAGCCGTTATACCATCAATACTAGTATTGATATTTGTAGCATAGCCCAATAAATTCGCCAGTAGGTCTTCTTGTAAGGTAGTAATACTATCGTTAACCGTACTAATGGACCTTGTTACTGAAGATTCGACCTCAAGTCCATTTTGTTGAGCCTGAGTAAATATATCACTAAAGCTAGTACCCAGTTCAGTATTGGTTGAATTAGTTACCGACAGTAAACTGGTCGATAATCCTTGCAGTGCATCTATGGTACTCATATATATTTCTATTAACCCTATTAATATCACTCACGTCGGTAATTTCTTTATTAAAGTCATTTAAAACTAAAACTAAAACTAAAACTCAATACACATGCCTGTAACTCGAAGCTAATGATTAACCGTTTTATCAGCTATCGGTAAATTTATTATTAACAGGTAATATTTACCGAATAAAGAACGAACTTGCAATGATATTTACGCTGCTTTACGAATATTTACTTTTGTTGCTTTAAATTGTCATTAGCTGAAATTCACTTACTTTTTAATGACAAATATCTACTGTTTATCAGGTAAATTCTCAACGATATTGCTATAAAATAAACTTTCCTATCAGTCATTAGTTACCAATATTATTATGTTAAATATCAATGTTGTCGCTAAATTGTTCAGTGTTTTTCTTGGTACTCAACTGGTTTTAGCGTGTGCTAGCGTACCCGTAGATGAGCAGCTAGTCGCTGAAAGCCCAACCCATCCTAAAGTGACTCAGCGCATTGCTGAGCAGCAAGAGACTGAAATTAATCGAGGTCATGCTAATTTTCGACCGGTAAAGATAGAAAATACCGAAGCGGTCACACTTCCTTCGGGTTCATTGTTTCGTGCTAATCGCGCGATAGGTCTCTATCAACCGAATAGTAAATATGAAATTGGCGACATGATTTTAGTGAAACTAGAAGAGCAGATGTCAGCGAACAAGCAACTCGATTACAAAACGCAAAAAAGCGACAGTTTTACCCTCAAGCCGGTGACGTTAAATGCCGGTTCAATAAATGTTAGCGGTGACAAATTAAATGCCGAGTATGATCAAGAGAAAGATTTTGATAGCTCGGCGCAATCCAAACAAAGTAACTCATTGATGGGAGATATTACCGTTTTTGTGCGTGAATTTACCCATAATGGCAACCTTATTGTCGCGGGTGAAAAATGGATGACTCTCAATAAAGGTAAAGAATATATTCGCTTTTCAGGGGAAATTAGGGCGGTAGATATTGGCAAAGATAATTCCATTAGCTCAGTCAAAGTAGGCAACAGTCAGATTGAATTTACCGGTCAAGGTGACCTACAAGAAAACCAAGAGGGCAGTTTTTTAGGTACCTTGTTTAGTATTTTGGATTAACGAAATGAACCTCCTTGCTTCATTCGGTTATTCACAACGCGACTCACAACATCATTACTTTCGACCTTTGTTATATTTTCCAATGCTATTGGTAATATTCGCCTTGGTAACGCCCACAATAAGCTTTGCTACTTGGTACCAAGGTACGGCACAAGCGACGTTATCAGGCATTAACTATGATTTAGATGAGATCAGAACCAGTACTATCGAGCGAGCTATTCGCAATGCCTCATTTAAAAGTGGTGTCTTAATCAGCTCCGAAGCCATTGTGCTCGATGGCTTATTACAAAGCAGTAAAAATGTATTTAAAAATAAAGGCGATATTCGCCGGGTAGAAATACTCAGTGAAAGTATTAGCGGCGATCTACTCACGGTGGTGGTTAACATTGATATTGATACTAGCTTGCACTGTAAACGCGATGATTACACTAAATCGGTGGTGGTCACTCAATTTCCCTTGGTAAATGATATACAGATAAGCAACGGCGGTTTATTTAATTTAGGCAGCCAAGCCAGCAAACGTTTAGCAGATCAATTACGTCAACATCAAAGTATTGCTGATAGCCAGTTATTGCAACAATCATTCACCTCAATCAACGAGCTGATAACACTTGATCACAAAAATACCCTAGCAACCGCCACATATTTAGCAGAGCAATATAACAGCCAATATATTGTTTTTGGCTATATCCAAGATACTAGCCTGTTTGAACAAGTAAAAGATAACCTTCTTATCGACGACGTGACGTTACGAAGAAACTTTACCCTACAACTCTATCTTTATGATGCTTTTCAAGGGCAAATATTGATTAATCACCGTTATCACGGCGAAGCAAATTGGCCTTTTGAAGCCCTTGAGCATATCGACACCAATAACAGTGTTTTTTGGCGCAGTGACTATGGCCGAGTGGTATTAAATACCATTAATGGTGCCGTTATTGATATAAATGATCGAGTAAGCTGCCAGAAAAGTTTCACTTACATCATTAATAAAGAACACGCGCAATTAACGATTAACTGGGGAAGTAAACACGGCGTTAAACTCGGCGATAAATTTACCTTATTCAGAAAGAAATCGCTTCAAAATGCCCAAGGGGGTACTCGGGTTATGTTACTTCCTGAGTCGCAAAGTACCTTAGAAACTATTCACGTAAACCATCACAGCTCAGTATTAATCAGCAAGGATGCTAGCGTGATTAATAGCAGTCAAATATTCGATTTTGTAACGCCCCAAGGAAATCAGTTTTATGAATAATTTCGCAATAACCTCACCGCAGCTGCTAGCCTGCGCTAGCATGTTCCTGCTCAGTGCTTGTGGTAGCTCAAATAGTTCAACCACGAGTGCGAGCCAAACTAGCTACCCTTTTGAGTTGACCGCAACGCTTAATAATAGCTGTGGTGCTAAAACACCCTTTAGTGATATTGAATTACTGCTACAAGATGACGACTGGCAAGTTATTGAGCGTTATCAAGCCGACGTCAGTGGTGTCATTAGCTTTACCAGCAGTGATGAATATATTAATTACACCTTAGTTGCTGGTAGTCAACAGGGTGATGAAGTCTCAGGGTTAGATATTCAGAGCTTTTATCAGGCAAATTCTGCCATCGCAAGTCGCTATAGTGCCACTTATGATAGTCAGATCTCCGATGAAAGCTGTGAATGCCTTAGCAATAATGTGGTATTAACTCACCGTACACTAGCGAGTGTGCGAGATGTTCATAGCTCATTACCGTATGATGCGGCGGTGGCGATTGACAGTAATACTACACAGTTTACTAATGTGCAGGCCTGTCGTGAAACTGGCGATAATTGGCCCGTTGCCTCGTTTATGGTCAGTGGTGATAGCCTCAGTGGTCAGTTAGTCGGCGCCGCTAATTTTCTTACCAGCTTTGAAGAAAGTGATGGTTGGGCGCTTGCTGCTATTGAAATACCCGAAGAAGTTTCATTAGTTGCTAATGAAGCATTAAGCTTTACCAGCGCGCAATTATTTGCGGATGCCGAACACTTTAATATGGCGATCGCCGTTGCCGATCAATCATTACTGATTTTTAATAGCCATGATTATGTCAGTACAGCTCAATATAAGTTTATTGCTCAGCAAACCTTGGGCAGTAGTAGTACCCTGTTTAGTGAATCCTCGTTAACTAGTACTCAACAAATATTATCATCTTCGTTCGATGATGCTTATAACGCAGACGTTGAAGTAACAGATGTAGATATTGATTATATAAACTTTTCAGAGTTATCTGCTGACGGCAGCTTTGATTACCGTAGTGTCAATAATCATCCAATGGCAATCATTACGTTTAGTTATAGTGTGCTCGACGATGAGGGACAATATTACCCGGTAACTTGGACAACCTATCACGAAGCTCAAGGTAGTTTAGCATCTTCAGTTTCGTTACCTGATTACCCTGATATTGTTAATCAAACCACAACGATTATTGAAGCAACCCAGGTTACTTTAGTACGTAGTGATAGCAGTAGCCGTTACCAAGACTATATTAGTTTTTTTCAGCAAGGAAAGGGGATAACAACTACCGAGGTTGCTGATGGTGATTTCAATGATGATATTCATTTTTATCAGGCCAACCATCAATTACGGTAAATATCAATTACGCCGAACCCTTAGTTAAATTTAACTGAGGGTTAAATCAAGGGCTAAATTCAGTCATTGTTTTATAAAGCCAATATTAAGCTCAACGGCTAATTTATACATACTTATCAAAATAGCGGGTAAATCAGCGTAACAAAAAAGGCCAGTGACTAATAAAGTCACTGGCCTTTTTACTGCTGCTATTTTAGTGAGGTAGGCTTTAGTTAGCGTGGTGAATATCACGAACGTGAACCTACTTACTACTTAGCTCAGGTGATTACTTTTTCTTTTTAACGGCTTTTGCGTTAGGTAAATCAGTAATTGAACCTTCAAAAATTTCAGCCGCAAGGCCGATAGATTCATTTAACGTTGGGTGAGCATGTATAGTTAAACCAACATCTTCCGCATCAGCGCCCATTTCAATCGCTAAACAAATTTCGCCAAGCATTTCACCGGCATTAATACCAACAATAGCACCACCAAGAACACGACCGGTTTCTTTTTCAAAGATCATCTTAGTTTTACCTTCAGTACGTGCAGAAGCAATAGCACGTCCAGAAGCTGCCCATGGGAAGTTAGCCACTTCAATGTTTAAACCTTGCTCTTTCGCTTCGCTTTCAGTAACGCCAACCCAAGCCATTTCTGGATCAGTATAGGCAATTGAAGGGATACAACGCGGGTCAAACTCATGTTTTTTGCCTGAGATAACTTCAGCAGCACAATGCGCTTCATGAACAGCTTTATGAGCAAGCATAGGTTGGCCAACCACATCACCAATAGCTAAGATATGCGGTACATTAGTACGCATTTCTTTGGTTACATTGATGAAACCACGTTCATCAACATTAACACCGGCTTTATCAGCAGCCACTAAGTGACCGTTAGGCTTACGACCAACAGCAACTAAAATTTTGTCATAACGAACCGCTTCAGCAGGTGCTTGCTTACCTTCAAAGCTTACGTACAAACCGTCATCTTTGGCTTCAACGGCAACAACTTTAGTAGACAACATAATGTTGAATTTTTTCTTGTTGTAGTTGTTGTAAATTTTAACGATGTCTTTATCCGCAGCGGGTACAAGTTGGTCAGCAAATTCTACTACGCTAACGTTTGAACCTAATGCAGAGTACACAGTTCCCATTTCTAAGCCGATGATACCGCCACCCAGTACTAACATTTCTGCTGGTACGTCTTTAAGCTCAAGTGCGCCAGTTGAATCAATGATACGAGGATCATCGTTAGGGATAAACGGTAAATCAACCACTGAAGAGCCAGCAGCGATAATTGCGTTATCAAAGCTGATGCTAGTTACTTCACCGTCGTTACCAGCAACTTCAATGGTTTTGTCTGAAGTAAATTTACCGTAACCATAAACAGTTGTTACTTTACGGCCTTTGGCCATGCCAGATAAACCACCGGTAAGCTGTGCCGTAACACTGTCTTTCCAACCACGGATTTTATCAAGGTCAATTTCAGGCTTACCAAACGTAACCCCGTGTGATGCCATTGCTGCTGCATCATCAATAACTTTAGCCACGTGAAGTAATGCTTTTGATGGGATACAACCAACATTTAAACAAACACCACCTAACGTTTTACGACTTTCTACTAAGACTACGTCTAAGCCTAAATCGGCTGCACGAAATGCTGCTGAGTAGCCGCCAGGGCCAGCACCTAATACCACTACTTGAGTTTTAATATTGTTACTCATAAATTCCTCATTATTTGTTAAGAAATGCTCAAGTTTATGTTGAGCACTCCTTGAATATCTTTTAAATTTTTGTAGCGAAATTCTACGCTTATCTGTTGAATTTCGCTAATAATAATTGCTACTACAATATTAATTTGCGGATGTCAGACATCACACCAGCTAAATGCACAGTAAAACGAGCAGCTAATGCACCATCAATCACACGATGATCATAAGACATCGATAGTGGTAGCATTAATTTCGGCTCAAAGTCTTTACCATTCCATTTAGGTTTCATTTCAGACTTTGAAACCCCAAGAATAGCAACTTCTGGCGCGTTTACAATTGGCGTAAACGCGGTTCCGCCAATACCACCAAGGCTAGAAATGGTAAAACAACCACCTTGCATGTCGCTAGCTTTTAATTTGCCATCACGTGCTTTAATACTGATTTCAAGTAATTCGCGTGATAATTCATGAATACCTTTCTTATCAACATCACGCACTACCGGTACTACTAAACCGTTTGGCGTATCTACTGCAACACCAATGTGAATGTATTTTTTAAGAATTAAGCTTTCACCGTCTTCACTTAAGCTTGAATTAAACGTTGGGAAGGTACGTAAAGCATCTGCCGCCGCCTTTAAAACAAACACTAATGGCGTAATTTTAAAACCAAGTTTTTGCTTTTCACATACCACGTTTTGTTCTTTACGAAAGGCTTCAACGTTAGTGATATCAGCTTCATCAAATTGCGTAACATGGGGGATAGTTACCCAGTTACGGTGCAAGAATGGACCCGATATTTTTTGAATACGCGATAAGGCTTTAGTCTCAATTTCACCAAATTTAGAGAAATCAATTGCTCTAGCACTCACTACTTGTAAGCCACCTTCGCCTGAGGCAACCGAGCTACCTGCATTGGCTTTCGGACGAGAAAGTTCATATTTCACATACGACTGCACATCGTCTTTTAAAATACGGCCTTTGTTACCAGTACCTTTAACTAAGCTTAAATCAACACCAAATTCACGTGCAAGGCGGCGAATAGAAGGAGAGGTATAAATAGCCCCTTTATTAACACTACCAGCTTGTGGGTGATGTGGTACTGGTGCACTTTTAGGTGCAGCAGGTTTCGGTGCTGGAACAGCAACCGGTGCAGGCGCAGCTTCTACTGCTGGCGCTGGTGCTGCCGGAGCAGGTTCGCCACCCGCGGTGGCTAGTTTAATAACTACGCTACCTTGTTTAACTTTATCACCAACAGTGATAAAGACTTCTTGAACGGTACCGGCATGTGTTGACGGTACATCCATGGTTGCTTTATCTGTTTCTAGGGTGATTAGGCCATCTTCTTCTTCGATAACATCACCAACAGCAACTAATACGTCGATAACTTCAACTTCGCCATCTTCGCCAATATCAGGTACTGCAATTTCTAATACTGCTGAAGCCGTAGCTTGTGGTGCTGCCACTGGAGCTGGTGCGGCTACCGCAGCAGGGGCTGGAGCTGGTGCTTCAACCGGTGCTGGTGCAGCTTCAGCAACAGGTGCTTCACTTGCCGCAGCGCCAGATTGCATTTCAGCGATGACATCGCCTTCTTTGATTTTATCGCCAACGCTTACTGATAAGCTTAATAGCTCACCGGCAAATGGCGCTGGAATATCCATAGAAGCTTTATCTGTTTCAACGGTAACAATACCTTCATCAGCTTCTAGTGCATCACCAACGGCAACACAAATTTCAATAATTTCAACTTCATCGCCACCCACATCAGGGACCAGGATTTTTTCAATAGACATTATATTTTCCTTATCTCGATGCTAATTATGCGTAAAGAGGGTTAAGTTTTTCAGTGTTAATGTTGAAACGTTTAATCGCTTCAGTAACCACTGTACGTTCAATTTCACCACGATTAGCTAGTTCAAATAAAGCAGCAACCACTACGTAGTCAGCATTTACTTCAAAGTGAGTTCGTAAGTTAGCACGGCTATCAGAGCGACCAAAACCATCGGTACCTAAACAGCGATATTCAGTGTCAATGTAAGCACGAACTTGATCTGAGTAGTTTTTAATGTAATCGGTTGCGGCAATGGCAGGACCAGCAGCTTTAGTGATAACAGTAGAGATATAAGGTACTCGTTGCTCACTTTCAGGGTGCAACATGTTCCAACGCGTCACGTCTTGACCATCACGACCTAATTCGTTAAATGACGTTACCGAGTAAACATCACTAGAAATATTAAAGTCATCGCTAAGAATTTGCGCTGCTTCACGTACTTTCTCTAAGATAGTACCTGAGCCTAATAATTGCACGTTAGCTATGGCTTTTTTCGGTGCTACCTGTTCAAGCTGGTAAATACCTTTAATGATTTGATCTTCAACATCTTTGTTATCAGGTATTGCTGGATGTTGGTAGTTTTCATTCATTAGCGTTAAGTAGAAGAAAATGTTTTCGTTTTCTTCGTACATGCGACGTAAACCTTCACGCACGATAACCGCAATCTCATAACCGTAAGTTGGATCATACGTAACACAGTTAGGGATTAAGCCTGCTTGCACATGAGAATGACCATCCTGATGCTGTAGACCTTCACCGTTAAGGGTGGTTCTACCGGCAGTAGCACCTAATAAGAAACCACGTGCTTGGCTATCGCCCGCTGCCCATGCTAAATCACCCACACGTTGGAAACCAAACATTGAGTAGTAAATGTAGAATGGAATGGTAGTCGCGTTACAGGTTGAGTATGAAGTACCCGCAGCAACCCATGAAGCCATAGCGCCTAGCTCGTTAATACCTTCTTGTAAAACTTGGCCTTTCTTGTCTTCACGGTAGTAAGCAACTTGGTCAGCATCTTGAGGGATGTATTTTTGACCTTCGTTTGCGTAAATACCTACTTGACGGAATAAACCTTCCATACCAAAAGTACGGGCTTCATCAGGGATAATAGGAACGATGCGCTTGCCAATTTTCTTATCTTTAAGTAAGGCATTTAATACTCGGACAAAGGTCATGGTTGATGATACTTCACGATCACCTGAGCCTTTGGTAATGGCATCAAATACTTTCATTGATGGAATTTCTAAGCTTTCTTCAGCTTGTTGACGACGTGCAGGTAGAGAACCACCTAACGCTTCGCGACGAGCCTTCATATATTGGTATTCTTCACTGTCTTCAGGGAACTTGTAGAAAGGTAAGTCAGCAATATCTTCATCAGCAACTGGGATGTTGAAACGATCGCGATAATGTTTAATTGAGTCAACGTCCATTTTCTTAACGTTATGGGCAATGTTTAAGGCTTCACCTGAAGCGCCTAAACCAAAACCTTTAACGGTTTTAGCAAGAATAACCGTTGGACGACCTTTAGTGTTCATCGCTTTTTCATAAGCCGCATACACTTTAACGGGATCATGACCACCACGGTTTAAACGCCAGATATCTGCATCTGACATATTAGCAACCATAGCGGCTGTTTCTGGGTATTTATTGAAGAAGTTTTCGCGGGTGTATTTACCACCTTTCGCTTTACAGTTTTGATATTCACCATCAACGGTTTCATTCATTAACTGTAATAATTTACCTGAAGTATCACGGGCTAATAAAGAATCCCAGTATGAACCCCAAATAACTTTAACCACTTCCCAGCCAGCGCCACGGAAGGTACCTTCAAGTTCCTGGATGATTTTACCGTTACCACGTACCGGGCCATCTAAACGCTGTAGGTTACAGTTAATAACGAAACATAAGTTATCTAAGCCTTCACGTGATGCTAAACCAATTGCACCTAATGATTCAGGCTCATCAGTTTCACCATCACCTAAGTAACAGTAAACACGTTGACCAGAACAATCTTTAATACCACGGTCAGTTAGGTATTTTAAGAAACGTGCAGTATAGATAGCTTGCAAAGGACCTAAGCCCATAGAAACCGTTGGGAACTGCCAAAAATCATCCATTAAATGTGGGTGAGGGTATGAAGACAAACCTTTACCATCACATTCTTGACGGAAATTGTTCATTTGTTCTTCAGTTAAACGGCCTTCCATGAAAGCACGAGAATAGATACCTGGAGAAATATGGCCTTGAGCGAAAATAAAGTCGCCACCATTTTCTGGTGTTGCTGCTTTAAAGAAGTGGTTAAAACCAACATCGTATAACGTTGAAGAAGAAGCGAAGCTACCAATGTGGCCGCCAAGCTCTAAATCTTTTTTAGAGGCGCGCAATACTAACACTAAAGCATTCCAACGAATGGCAGCACGAATGCGTGATTCTATGGTTTGATCTGCCGGCATATGCGGCTCTTGCCCTGGTGGAATAGTATTTACATAAGCAGTTGTGGCATCGAAAGGTAAGTGAGTACCACCACGACGGGCACGTTCAATTAGTGATTCAAGTAAAAAATGAGCACGCTCAGGGCCTTCATTTTCTAATACCGATTCCATTGATTCTAACCACTCTTGGGTTTCTAATGAATCAATATCAATTTTTGGTAGATCTGACATATTGCATTGTCTCCAATATTATTTGTTTATTTAATAATTCTTATATTCAGCGTATAGCGTCAACTATACGTTTACCTGTAAGCGCCATATAAAATAAGCGATTACATTCGTCGCATGGAGCGTTCCATACGACTGTTTTCTTGGGTAAGCTTTAATAGTACTTCTTCAATAAATGCAAGGTGGCGATGACTTGCGCCCCAGGCTTTTTGTGGCTGCTGACTCATAATGGCGTCCAGCAACTTTTTTCTATAATTTGTTATCTTAATAAAAATATCAGGGCGCTTGGCCAGTACTGATAAATTCTGTTCAATGTTGTCGATTAATAATTTCGACATACTGCGTGCGGTATGCAGTATCATCGCATTATGTGATGCGGCACATATTGCCAAATAAAATTCATACACTGCCTGCGCTTCTTGACCGTAATCATCTTCTAACTGGCAGCTGCCAATATGATCGTGCATGGTTTGAATATGCTCGAAATCAGCACTTGTGCCACGCATAGCAGCATAATAAGAGGCCATCCCCTCAATACCGTGACGAAACTCCAATAAATCAAATTGTGATTCATTGCTATTAGCCATTAAGTCAAACAATGGCTCTGAAAATGATTTCATCATCGACTTAGTGACAAACGTACCGCCACCTTGTTTACGGGTTACTAACCCTTTTGCTTCGAGCTTTTGCACCGCTTCGCGTAGCGATGGTCTAGATACGTCAAATTGCTTTGCTAATTCACGTTCGGGTAATAGTTTTTCGCCAGGCTGTAAACTGCCTTCGATAATCATGTTCTCTAACTGCGCTAAAATAATGTCTGATAGCTTTTGTTGTTTTAGTGGCTGTGGCATTAACAGTTAACCCTTATTAAAAGTTGATTCTCTCATTTTTATTGGACACTTTTATGACATCTAAAGATGTTAAATTGAATGGTAAATTGGTCTTACCTTTCAAAATATGGACAACAAAATAACAAAAGGATGCAATTTTAGCAATGTAATTTAGTCGATGGTTACTATTAAAGCAAGTATATTTCGAGATATTTGCTCACTATTGGTCAGGCTTAAAATTTAAAACAACCGTTTAATTCGTTTGTTTTAAATTAATGGTCAGACCAATATTGAGCAGGAGGATTAACTGAAATGGTGGGTTAACCTAGGGAGCTAGAATTAATCGCGTTGTGCAGTAATGATCATTTACGCTGCTATATATACCGCCAATTGCTCGTTCCTGATGGTATTAGTCAATGGAAGTAATACCAGCGTAAATGGTTATGTTGAAGTCTGGGCTACAGTGCCCCCATTAAGATCAAAACTGAAACAACCGCTAATATTAGTAACACAGTTCGTTTAGCGAGTCGTACTAAGGTACAAGGCTCAGCAGTACAATTTTCTTTGCTGATCATAATATCTTCAGATTTTTTAGCGACGTCGATCAATATTTTATGTGCAGGTTTTCGTAAGTCATAGAGGTTTTCCAACCACGTAGGTAAGGCCTTAGAGAAATGACCAACAAACATATAGCCTAACGTTGCAATTCTTACCGGAATCCAATCTAAGTAAAAAAGTACATCACGATGATTTTTGCAACCGCTGGTGATATCGGGTGCTTGTTCACTCGCTTCAGTCTCTTGAACGGGCTCGTTAAGTTCACTGGTTTGGTCAACATCGGCACTTTTACTGCTGAGATCATCGTTATGAGTTACTGGCGAAGTAGATATTTCAGCATCAGCGTTACCGCTTTCAGTAGGACTTTCAACAGTGCTTTCTATACTATTTTCATGACGCTGTTCAATGACCGTGGTCAATAAGCGGTAGAAGACTACCCCAGCAGCACCAAAAAAGACGAAAAACAACATGATTGCGATGTAATAACGATAGTTTAACCAAATCATGACTTGACCAAAGCTCATTGCCGGTAGGTTTTTATCTTGGAGTAATTGTTGATGATGCAGCTCGGCAGTGGTTTCTTCACCTTGCTGCAATGCTTGTAAATAATCTTTATATCGTCCACGAAGCTCTGCACAGCCAAAGCATACAATAAGAACTAAGGTCGAGATGATAAAATAGAGTAGGCCGTCATCAACTAAGGACAGGGCTAAATGTACTATTAATACTGGTAGCAATATAAATATGGCGCTACCAAGTACACTGCCATTATGTTGAGACAAAGTAGCGTTACCGCTAAAGAGGTTAATATAGCGCTGATAATAATAATCAAAGCACCATACTGATGAAGAGAGCGACTTTTCTGCCGCTAAGGCAATTAATAAACTCAGTAAACTCATGTGAAACCTTATTTGATAATATATCAGCGACAACGTTTGAAAAATGTGGCTGCAGTGTTAGAAAAACTATTTGTTAACTTTAACGTTTTGTAGCATTTGATGAAAGTGTCGCCAGTCAAAAACTTTACCTGGGTCCGTTTTTCTTCCCGGCGCAATATCACAGTGACCAGTGATATTACGATTATTTATTCGTGGGTAATGGTGCTGTAAACTCGCTGTAATCTGAGCTAATTGTTGATACTGCGCCTGTTGATAAGGAATATCGTCAGTGCCTTCAAGTTCAATACCGATAGAATAGTCATTACACCTTTCAACCTCATTAAAGCTAGAAACACCGGCATGCCAAGCTTTATCATCAAAAGAAACGTATTGAATAATACTGCCATCGCGTCTTATTAAACAGTGAGCAGATACCTGCACATTGACTAAATCAGCAAAACTAGGGTGAGCAGTAGTATCAATTTTCCCTAAAAACAGATTAGAGATATGATCATTGCCAAATTCTCCGGCAGGTAACGATATATTATGGATGACTAATAAGCTGATATCATCAGTATCGCATCTTAGTGTAAAAAATTGCGACGGCTTCTTTTCAGCCGCGGATAGCCAGCCTTGCTTAATTGAAAAATCTGCTTGCAAACTATGAGTCCTTTAATGATTTGATCTTGAACACTTTGATAATAATCTTGTTATATTAAGGTAACGACATACAATAACTTATATTTTATACCTAAGTGAAGGCTTCTGCTACGATGACTGAAGATGATGGCACAAATAGAATAGGAAAAACCTTTGTTTGGCTCGCGTGGATTGCTGCCATAGGCTTACTGATGTTTGTATTTCAAGAGATACTGGATCAGCAGTACAACCCAAATACACAACCACAAGCAAGCTTAAATAGTGCCGGTCAGGCTGAGGTGGTGTTACAGCAAAACAAGTATGGCCATTACGTTACTCAGGGGACTATTAATGACTTTCCGGTGGTCTTTTTATTAGACACTGGCGCAACGCAAGTATCAATCCCTGCACATGTTGCTGATGAGTTAGGCTTAGCGCGTTATCAGAGCTACCCGGTGCAAACCGCTAACGGCACCGTAAAAGTTTACCGTACAAAAATAGATCAGCTTAGCATTGGCAATATTTTCCTATATAATGTGGCCGCGCACATTAACCCGGCCATGAAAAGTGACGAAATATTGCTAGGTATGAGTGCATTAGCAAAAGTCGAGTTTAGCCAACAGGGTAAAAAACTTACCTTACGAGAACACCCTTAACAGCAATGAATTGGAATAAGAAATGCCTAACTCTAAATTACCTAACTCAGCCCTTTCTATAGAGAGAGAAAAATTACAACAAGATATCAGCGCTACCGTTACTTGGGCGCTTAAAGAAGATTTAGGTGTGCTTGATTCGCACACGCCAAGTACAGCACAAGATATTACCGCGATGTTAATCCCAGCAGGTGAACAAGCGGTGGCAACCGTGATAACGCGTGAAGACTGCATTGTGTGTGGTGTACAGTGGGTAAACGAAGTTTTTGCACAATTAGATGCTAACTTAGCGGATTCGCAAGCAACCCAAATCACTTGGTTTGTACAAGATGGCGAGCAAGTTGCTGCCAATACTACCTTGTTTGAATTAGCCGGAAATGCCCGTACTTTATTAACCGGTGAACGTAGCGCACTTAATTTTTTACAAACACTGTCAGGTACTGCAACTTTAACCAGTCAGTATGTTGCTGAATTAGCAGGCTCTAATACCAAGTTACTTGATACCCGTAAAACCCTACCAGGACTAAGAAGTGCGCAAAAATATGCGGTACTGTGTGGTGGTGGAGTTAATCATCGCATTGGTTTATTTGATGCGTTTTTGATAAAAGAAAATCATATTGCTGCTTGCGGCGGTATTGCACAGGCAGTGGCTACCGCTAAAAAAAATCACAGCGATAAAACCGTAGAAGTTGAAGTTGAATCGATGGATGAGCTACAACAAGCCCTGAGCGCAGGTGCTGATATTATTATGTTAGACAATTTCACCCCGGCGATGATTGAACAAGCAGTAGTGGCTACGCGCGGTAAAGCGAAATTAGAAGTGTCTGGCAATATGACTATCGAAATCCTACAGGAATACACTAAAGCGGGTGTTGATTTTATTTCTTCAGGTGCGTTAACAAAGCATGTGCAAGCGATTGATCTTTCTATGCGTTTTAAGTGATTTTCAACACCAGTAAATAACGAATAATGAGTTAGCGAAAAGCCACGTTAGGGTAAATCATCCGGCAAGGACGATTTATCCTAACGTGGCGAGATCAGTCTCTATTTATCTGCTTGGTGCTCTTATCTAGCGTGTCTTAATGTTGTGTTAGTACTTTTGGCAACTCCCAACTGGTTATTAATTGCTTTCCTTGCCAATCTTCTATCGTTAACCACATTTTATGCTCAGCGTTGAGTACTTTAGGCGCGATGGCATGGACTTCTTGTCCATGCTGGCTGCCATGTAATATGCCTTCATCACCCCTTTGTAAACGCGTTAAAGGCAATGCCTTAGTGCCAATATTGAGATAAGCTTGGCGGATATTGGCAACCTCACCTTGGCTAAACATCAGGAAGAAGTCTTTTGTATAATGACCATCATGAAGATAGGGCGGTTTCAGGTTATAGGGCATAGGGCTGACCTCAAAATCGCCAACTTTTTTAGCATCCCAGCTTTTAGGGAACTCAGGAGATAATGATTGATAAATAAAATAGCCCGATAACAATATTACTACGCCATTAATGTTGAACTTGTGGCGATTCCACCAGTTATTACGAATACGTGCCATTAGTTAACCTCCGGTATATTTATTGGGGAATCAGTGGCTTTATTGATGATTGCTATTGCAGGTGTCACTGACTGTTTACTTGCCTTAATAGTACGTGCTCCCCACATCATAAAACCGGTAATTGACATGCTTGTTAATAATACGCCAAACAAAAACCAAATTATTTTGGTCGCTATACCGCCAATATTACCGTAATGAAGCGGATCAGCGAGGTGAGATAAGGCTTGCAATGTGGTCATCTTCGCTGGAGACCTTTCACTTTCAATGGCACCTGTCCATGGGTTCACCGTGACGCCGTAGGAATACTTGTCATAGAAAATAAAGTCTCCTTTACCGTATAATTTGTAAGTGTCTCGGTTATGCTCTAACGGCATAATATAAGTTGGGGTAAAATCAGGCAGCCGTTGCTGTGCAATAGTTAACGCGTTCGCTAACGAAAATGGTTTGATTGGTTGTTGCTCACTATTATGTGGTAATTGTTCAATGGCAACTATCGGCGCGTGAGGCTCTATATCAACATCGTTATGCCATAAAATTGCCTGAAATAAATACCATAAACCAGTAAGGCTCATCAGTAATAAAAACCACAGTGACCAAACGCCAGCGAGTCGATGTAAATCGGCTAGTAGGGTTTTCTTACCTTGGTTTAGTCTCAGTTTAGGCTGGGTAAATGCTCGCCAGAATTTTTTATAGACCATTAAACCGGTAACGAGTGCACCTAGCATGACCACGGCCATAGCACAGACTAGGTAATAACCGACACTGAAATTGACATGCCAAGGAAACTGTAGCCAACCATGTAGCGAACGCATGAAATTAATAAAAGTGATACCTTGATTTATTGCCTGGATCTCTCCGGTGTATTGGTTAACATAGGCAATAGCGTACGGTTTATCGCTATCACTGAAAATTACCGCATTCACTAAATACGATTCAAATGACATCGCTGTACTTACTTTTGCGCTAGGATAGGCTTGCTCAACAACAGCAATAAGCTCCGGCATTGATTTTTCGGCAAGGTTATCAGGGTTGGTTGCCCGCGCCGCAGGGTTAGTGAGCCAAGTTATTTCATGGCTAACCACCGCGATAGTGCCTGTTAAACACACAAAGCAAAAAATTAACCATACTGGTAATGAAAACCAGCCATGAAGTTGAAACCAGAAACGATTACTGAGCTTTGCCATTATTGTCCTGTTTAATTTTTATCATTAGAATTTAGAATGAAAGTCATGTTGAAAGCAGTCGCTAAGTTATCATCGATGCTAGAGCGCAAAAAAGATGATATGAAAATATATTCATATCATCTTTACTGGCGTCAACGCTGCCGATGCTAAATTAGCTATGCTCTATTACACTAATACTTTATAAGCTCCAACTAAAAGTCGCGTTGTAACTGGCTGGCGCGGCATAATAGCCTTGTGCCCAATATAAGCTATTGATGTATTTTTCATCAGTGACATTATTTGCATTAACCGTAAGGCTCATGTGGTCACTTAATTGGTAGCGAGCCATTAAATTAACAACACTATAAGCTGCTTGTGTAGTAATAATAGTGCTGCCAGCATTGGAGAAACTTTCAGCAACTACACCTTGCTCGCGAGAAATATCATCTTGCCAACGCATATTTACACCAACAGTTAAGCCTGCTACTTGTTGAAAGTCATAAGTTGCGCCCAACTTAAATAATTTACTTGGCGTGTATCCTGCAACCGTTTCATCGCCTTTAATCGTAAAATCAGTGTAACCTAAGCTAACTTGTAATCCAGGGTATAACTCCCCAGCAACATCAATTTCAAAACCGTCACTGCTGATGCCATCAACGCCGATGTGGCGATGTTGATCAATAGGTAAATTCACTGTTGTTGGATCTAGTTTCGCTAAGTTCTTTTGAATAACATCAAAGTACGCTAGGCTCGCAATTAACTTACCCTCGAATAACTCACTTTTTATCCCTAATTCTTTACTTTCACCGGTTATTGGCGCGAGTATTTTATCGTGAATATCTCGTTCAACTTGTGAGACAAATGTTTCGGTGTAGCTAGCGTAAGCAACCACATCAGGGATAATTTGATATACCGCCCCTAGATAAGGTATAAACTCTGCTTCATCGGCCGTTTCATTAACGCCGTAAGACTCACCGCTAACTTGCCATTTATTGTAGCGACCACCGGTAATTACGTGTAAATCATCAACAATACTAAAGCGGGCGGTAAAGTAGGCTGCACTTTGTTTTTCGGTAATATCACTGCCGGTTTCACCCGCATTAAAATTCATTTCAGCCGTTTTTCCGTCCCACTGGTTAAGGTTCGGTAAAGGCGGGAAGCCGTTAACATAATCATATAATGAGGTGTCGATGTAGCTCATTTTTGCATAGTTAACACCAACAACTAATTGATGTTCACGGCCAAATAAATTAAATTCACCATTCGCATATATATCTAATAAGTCATGTTTATCGTCAAAGTCATATTCGCTAGCATAGCCATTTAAACCTAATTCGGTTTGTTTATCTGGCGTGCCCCAAACATAAAATAGCTCAGTATCTTCATCGGTAGTTTTATGAGAATAAGTACCACGAAGACTCCAACTATCATTGAAGTGATGAGCTAATTCAACCACCGTATTATTTTTAACCACTTTCCAATTAGACCATTCAGCCGAAGTACTGGTCGATGTATCGTAATCAGTGGCACTTCCGTCGGTATAATACAGTGGTAATGCGCCCCAAAGATTACCGGTAGCGTCATTGTTAAGGTAACTATGACTTAACGAAATAGAGGTGTTTTCACTTAAGTTTGCTTCGATGAATGCGTATAAAATACTTTTATCGGTTTCATAACGATCTAAGTATGATTCTTTATCTTGCTTTACTGCAACTACGCGGGCCGCGATGTTCTCGGTAATGGGTGTTGAGGCATCAACTTCAATGCGTTTTTTCCCCCATGAACCGACGCTAGCATTTACTGATAATTTTTGATCTACGGTCGGTCGTTTTCTAATAAAGTTGATTGTGGCTGATGGATTACCCACCCCAGTCATTAAGCCGTTAGCACCACGAATAACTTCAACACGCTCATAAATCGCAGTATCTTCATCGGCGTGAGTATTACCATTGGTTAATGGTAAACCTACTCCATCAATTTGAAAGTTAGTAATGTCAAAACCACGAGCAGTGTAATAAGTTCTATCAGTTTCAATTCTTTCAACATTAATGCCGGTGGCGCTATCTAGCGCCTCATTAATGTCATTTAATTGAAAGTCTTGTAGTTGTGCATTGGTGATCACCGACACTGATTGAGGAATTTCAACGATTGATAGGTTTAATCGTGAAGCGCCACTAACGTCATGAGCGCCATATCCTTGGGTATATTTGCCTCTAACTTCTATATGTTCAACTTCTTCGCTAGGAGCTTCTGCTGCGATTGCATTCGCAGTAAAGCCCGTAGCAAGCATGGCTGAAAAAATGGGGCTAAGGGTACTAATTTTTAACTTGTTCATGTGGTTATGTTTACCTTAAAGAGTATTATTTATGTTTAATTATTTGGGGTGAGCAAGGTATTTTTGAATTGTATAGAACAAAAGTGCAAATGTAAATGATAGTGATTATCATTTGCTGCAGTATTGTTCAAGGCTACTATTATTTAAGGTGATTTTTTTCCAAGAAGGAAAAATTGAAATTTTCTTGTTAGGTTGCTGGTATAAGACGCTTTAAATTTTTATTGCTTAAAGCGTTACTATGAATCGTGCTTCTCTGTGCTAAACGGATAAATAAGCCTAATGTAGATTTGGCAATAAAGTTTAGTGCAGATTTTAATACTTAGCTGACAACTACGCTTACTTCAATTTACTAACAAACACTTTCCTAAACTTGGCAAGTTTTGGTGAAACCACTGCTTGGCAGTATTGATTTTCAGGGTTATTTTTAAAATACGCTTGGTGATAATCTTCACCAGAATAAAACACTACTGCTGGCGTTACCTCAGTGACTATTGGATGCTCGAACATTTTCTCTTCAGTCATCTGTGTCATTATGGTTTCAGTCATTTTCTGCTGCGCTTGGTCATGATAGAAAACGGCTGAGCGATACTGGCTACCAATGTCATTACCTTGGCGATTTAATTGCGTTGGATCATGCAAGGTGAAGAATATCGTTAATATTTCTTGGTAACTGATTAATTGTGGATCGAATGACAGCTGTACCACTTCAGCATGACCACTGCTTCCGTTGCATACCTGTTCATAACTTGGATTGGTGCTGTCGCCACCCATATAGCCTGAGGTAGCGAGGATGATACCTTGAACTTGGCTAAAGGCACCTTCTATACACCAAAAGCAGCCACCTGCTAAGGTCGCTAATTGTAGCGTAGGGTTGTTAATTAAATTTGTCATTTTTATGGCTTCACTCATTACACGCGTTTAGAATAAGGATAATATAGTATTACGATCAAGCAACCTAGACCTGACTTGTTACATAAAATATGTCATCATTTTTCAGCAATAATTATTTAACGGTAAACGATAAGTCCGCTAAACCCATTCAGCAGGTACTAGTACTACGTAGCGCCGCTATTATAATTCAGTTGTTGCTAATTTTCTTCGTGAATGTGGTGCTAGCGTATCAGCTCCCTTGGACGCCTTTATTTGGCGTTATCGCGTTAGAGCTCATTTTTACCGTTGTCAGTTTTTTCTATTATCAACATAAATCACAATCCAACCAGTCGGCGTTGTTAATACAAATATGCGCGGATGTACTTTTTCTGTCGTTATTATTGTTTTTTAGCGGTGGTGCCACTAACGCATTTGTGTCGTTATTATTAATCCCTATTGCAATTGCCGCAGTGACTTTACCAGCGGCTTTGCTCGCCTTGGTGGCGCTATTAGCAATTGGCTCTTACAGTGTGCTGTTATGGTTGCTACCCATGAGTGTGATGCATGGCAATATGCAGGGGCACTTTATCGGTATGGGCATTAACTTTCTTTTTTCAGCACTAGTCGTCGCGTTAGTGGTGGGTAAAATGGCCAGAAATATTAATCAACAAGCTTTAGCTATTGCGGCTTATCGAGAGAATATTCTTAAGCAAGATCGGATCACGTCTCTAGGTGTTGCTTCTGCGCAAGTGACTCATCAATTAGCAACCCCCATTGCGACAGTGCAGTTGTTAACGGATGAGCTAAATGAAGAATTTCCAGAAAATGATATTGTCGCCGATATGCAAACACAGCTAGCACGTTGCAGTGACAGTCTTAATACTTTTCGCGCTATGGTGTTTGCCATTAAAGACCAAACCCGCAGTGAACGTAATATTAATGATTTACTCAATGAAATGATGGAAAATCTCCGGGTTAATTATCCCCGCGTGACCATTGAACTGAAAAGTATACACCCCGATAATATTACTGTTAATGCTGATGCCGCGTTATTACCGGCAATCTTAAATTTGATCAATAACGCGGTACGTGCCAGTCAAATGAATCAAAGTGACAGTATTAGTCTTACTAGCCAAATAACGAATAATAATTGGCAGTTTATTATTCGAGATTACGGCACTGGTTTTACGGTAGATAAATTAAGGCAATTGGGCAGTAAACCGGTAAGTAGTGAACAAGGATTAGGTATGGCTGTATTTCTTAGTCATGCCAGTTTAGAGCGTTTAGGAGGTAAGCTGGCACTTACTAATCATTTTCAAGGGGGGGCTTTGGTCACGTTAAGCTTACCCCTGTAAGGGATATTATGAATAAGGTTATTTTGAAAAGATTGTTATGAAAAAATTACTCTTAGTAGAAGATGATATCGTTTTTGCAAAAACCGTAATCAGGCGATTATCAAAACATGGCTTTGATTGTGTGCATGTTGACACCAATTCACAGGCGCTATTGGCCTGCCACAGCCATCAACCTGACTATATTTTGTTAGATATGAAGTTGGCGGATGAAACCACCTTGAGTATAATCACCCCTATTCGGCAGTGCCTGCCTAATAGTCGGATGCTATTACTAACCGGCTTTGCCAGTATTGCTACTGCCGTTGAAGCAATAAAACTCGGGGCCGATAACTATTTAACTAAGCCGCTAGATACCCAAACCTTGTTATCAGCATTGAATGACAGTAACGCCTCGAGTATTACTACGAATGCCGAGCTTGACGGCGAAACATTGTCTGCTGAGCAAGCTCAGTGGCAGCATATTCAGCAAGTGCTTAAAGCCAATAACGGCAATGTTTCAGCGACCGCTCGTCAGCTGTCAATGCACCGACGAACGCTACAGCGTAAGTTGCAGAAAAAACCGCTCAGTGAGCAAGCTAACCGTTAGTGTTTATAAAGCTAACGCTAAATTGTAATTTAGCTAATGCTTACCGGTTTTCAATAAAGTCATTATTGAAAAAAACTGGCTGATATAACCATTAGAAATTATAAGCAAGGTGCTGATGAAAACGAATAATTACTTCTTCTTTACTCGGTTCCATTTCTAATTGGGCTGACATTAATTGCACCGCCTGCGCTATTTGATTCAAGAATCGTCCGAAACCATATTCTGTTTGGTTTTTATCGGTGGCGACAAACACCAACTTGATGTTATCGACCAATTCATTCGCATCCCACTTACTCACTATGCCACATGGATTTTGCTCAGGGTTGTAGCCTAGCATTTGTAGCTCACCCACACGTGACACAATATCGTGTAAACTGTAGCGCACAATGGGCACTAAGCCATTTGCGATTAAGGCGCCATTGTTCAAATTGTAGTGCTTAGATGCTTGAGTGAAGCTGTCGGTAATGAAGGTATATAATGGGTTATAAGGATCATTTGAATCAGGATCCACTTCCACCATATTGAGTAATCGGTTTGAAATGGGAATATTAACCACCGCGTAGGTCATCGCGCTATGGTATTCAGGTAAACTCACCTTTTGGCTAGCGTAGCGTTGCTTAATAGGGCGTAATTTATGCGCTTGGCTAGATAAGTTATTGTCGTAGTTACTGGCTTTATGCTTGGCAAATAAATCGTAAGTAATATGTTGGTGATCACGCAAGCGAATATCATTAATATCAATAGCGGCTTCGTCAGCAAACGCTTGTACTAATTGTGCAATACGAGCATGAAAACTAGCCGCGTTAACGCGAATATCGGTACCGGTAGTTAAAAATAACAAACATATCTTTTTGGCGCGTTTATTCGCATCAAAAAATGATTTTTTTAGTAGATGGTTTTCGGGATCATAGTAAAAGAGAATTTGTTGGTTGGTTTGCCATTGATGCATTTCTTGGTTGAAGCGCACTCGTATTAATTTATCGTTGGCAATAAACTGACAGTTTTCTACTTCGTAGACGTCGGCAAGCTCAAACAATAATGCCGCTAACGCTTGGTAAAACTGGTGGTAGTTTTTTTCTTGAATTGTTGATGTTACCGATGAAAATTTATTCATTAATGCATCGGTGATGGCAAATTCAGCCAAAATATATTGGTTGTCACGAGCGTTACTTGGAATATAGCTTTTATGTGCGGCACTACGCTTTCTAATAATTGACATTTTTATCCTGCTTACCTCAGGTGAGGGGGGAACTTAAATATGACGCAAGTATAGGGGCGGTAGATGACAATTTTATGTCAATAAAAGCGTCAGCTGGATTTAGTTTGATAGTGGCGGAACCCGCCGGTGATGTGAGCTGATGGATAGTTTAACTGCACGCCAATTAGAAAAGGTGGTTAACTGAAGTAGCTAAAACTTAACCTGACGGTTTCAGGTATCAACGCTTAACGACATATGACCGGCGGATTTAAACTCATGACGTCAGTGGTAAGTTATCTAAAAACGCTAACTTTTACCACATTTTAGACATTAAATATTTGCGTAAAATAGTACCTTTGGATTAGATTATGTATGGATTGACGGTAAATCGATTGCAGCCTGGTTGAAAACAATAGCTAATAAGAAAGCTAAATATAAGGACGTATAATGATAAATTGGTATTGGGACTTAATAAAGGCAATAAAACTATGAAGAAAAGCGATGTAGTAACATTATCTCTTGGTATTTTCATTGGTTTAATACTTCTTTCTATGTATTTAGGAAGAGTTGACTGGAATATTAGTTCTTCTGTCATTGTTGCGATATGCGCCTTGTTGTTAACTGTTTGGCAAGGTGTAGCTGTTAGAAAACACAATATTATTTCGGTCAAACCAAAACTAAAATTTAGCTGCACAAGAGGGGATGATTCTTGGGAGTTAATACTTGAAAATTTAGGGTTGGGGCCTGCCTTTATATATGACTTTGAGCTGCAGCTAAATGATAAATTTGTTGATGCCGATGAGTTTAGTAAGTACTTTAAAAATAGGTTTAAAGATGGAGGTGGGGAGGTAAAAGTAAAATTAATTGACTACGTAATTCCTGCCAATAAAAGTATTACTCTTGTTGTAGTTGGGTTTTCTCGAAACGAAACTATCGGTGAAGAGCTAACTAAAATAGTCAGCATGTATGTCAAAGCTCTTCGAAAGCAATATAGATAGCGTTTAAGTGCAAGCCCTGAGTATTCGTTATTGAGCTAAGACGTACCTAAGACATCGAAAGCAAAGCGGAAATCATCAAAG
>Ga0105356_10001126_pt1 | contig 26359 bp, 23 predicted proteins | sample GOMGulsemesocosm_3_FD_83502 | JGI IMG/M metagenome (GOLD analysis project Ga0105356, IMG submission 83502) | Methane-oxidizing microbial communities from mesocosms in the Gulf of Mexico - GOM9D Gulf of Mexico | ecosystem: Environmental > Aquatic > Marine > Cold seeps | place: Gulf of Mexico... | reverse complement strand
ACGTAAGGCGGCCTGATGCGTATTCTCCATATTCTTGATCATTCGATTCCACTACATAGCGGTTATACCTTTCGTACCCGTAATATTCTCAATCAGCAACGTGTGCGGGGGTGGGAAACTTTTCATGTGACCAGCCCCAAGCAAGGTGAAGTTGAAGCTCTTAAAGAAGAAGTGGACGGTTTAACGTTCTATCGCACGCCACCCGTTTCGGGTGGCATGAGCAATTTGCCGATTTTCAATCAAGTCAGCATTGTTAGTGCCTTGCAAAAACGCTTGATCGAAGTGGTTCAGGAAGTTAAGCCTGACGTGCTGCATGCGCATTCGCCTTCGCTAAACGGCCTTGCTGCTTTGAAAGTTGCCAAGCAATTTAATCTGCCATTAGTGTATGAAGTGCGTGCCTTTTGGGAGGATGCTGCCGTTGATCATGGAACCAGCAGTGAGTGGGGTTTACGTTATCGCCTGACCCGCGCCAGTGAAACTTATTTGCTCAAGCGTGCCAGTGCTGTGACCACTATTTGCGAAGGCCTGCGCAATGAGATGATTGGGCGCGGCATTGAATCTAAGAAAATTACTGTGATCCCCAATGCGGTGGATATTGATAAATTTGTTGAGGGTTCAGAAGCGGACGCCGACCTTAAAACAAAATTGGGTTTTGATGGCTGTAAGGTGTTGGGTTTTCTGGGTTCTTTTTACGCCTATGAGTGTGTGAACCTGTTGATCTCGGCCTTACCCAATATGCTGTCGCAAGATGAATCGATTCGGGTGTTGTTGGTCGGTGGTGGGCCTCAGGATGAAAACCTCAAGCGTCAGGTGCAATCGTTGGGTTTGCAGGACAAGGTAGTGTTCACAGGTCGCGTACCCCATGAGCAGGTACAGACGTACTATGATCTGGTGGATGTGTTGGTGTATCCACGTTTACCGATGCGTTTAACCGAGTTGGTTACCCCCTTAAAGCCACTTGAAGCGATGGCACAGGGTAAAATTGTGGTGGCGTCCGATGTCGGAGGACATAAGGAGCTGATCCGAGATCGGGAAAATGGCTATTTATTTGAAAGTGGCGATGAGACATCACTGGCTACGACGGTGCTTGAGGTGCTTGATAAGCAGGCTGCCTGGACTGAGGTGCGTAGTAATGGTCGTGAGTACGTAGAGAACGAGCGTAATTGGGCCAATAGTGTTGCCAACTACCAGTCTGTTTATGGCAATTTGGTGGGATAAGTCTTGCCGAACGAAATTCTTAAAGGTCTTAACGTGGCCGTTGTCGGACCTTTACCCCCACCAGCGGGAGGAATGGCTAATCAGGCTAAGCAGCTAGTGTCGTTGCTGGAAGAGAACGGCGCTCAAGTAAACTTTGTGCGAGTAAACTCGCCTTATAAACCACGTTGTATTAAAGGCGTAAAGGGACTTCGAGCCCTGTTCAGATTGATCCCTTATTTTTGGCAACTGTGGCGACAAATTCGTCATTCTGATGTCGTGCACGTACTTGCCAACTCCGGCTGGTCGTGGCATTTGTTTGCTGCGCCAGCTGTTTGGGTAGGCTGGCTATTGGGTAAGCCTGTGGTGATCAATTATCGGGGAGGGGAGGCGGAAGCGTTTTTTGATAGAGCATGGCGATGGGTCTTACCTACAGTTAATAAAAGTCGGGCTGTTATCGTGCCATCGCCTTTTTTGCAGCGTGTATTTGCTAAACGCTCTGTTTCAGCAGGCATTGTGCCGAATATTCTGGACCTGGAACGCTTTAACTTTAACGATAAAAAGCTTTTTATGAGCGCTGCACCACACCTGGTGGTAACACGTAATCTTGAAAAAATTTATGGCGTCGATACTGTGTTGAGTGCCTTTGCGATTATCAAAACTCAATATCCAGACGCGAGATTAACGGTTGCTGGTAGTGGTCCCGAGGAAGCGGCTCTGAAGATGCAGGTGGATAATTCGAATTTAGCATCGTCGGTTCACTTCAGTGGTCGCCTGGAGCCTCAGCAGATTATTGCCTTATACCAAGAGGCGGACTTGTTATTGAATGCCAGCACGGTAGATAATTCGCCCAACTCATTGATTGAAGCGTTGGCATCCGGTGTGCCCGTTGTAAGCTCCAATGTGGGGGGAATCCCTGATTTGGTTGAAGATCGAAAGTCCGCATTATTGGTTTCTCCACAGCAGCCTGACGCATTGGCTGATGCTGCTTTAAAGCTGTTAAACGACCAGGCTTTGCGCAATGAGTTAGTGCAGCAAGGCAAACTGGTGGCTGAGCGGTTTGATAAAAGCAAAGTGTTGGACTCACTGGCTGAGGTTTACTGTGGGGTTATGAATTAGTTATGGCCAGTCTTTACACAAAATTTATCACCAGCTGTGTTTTTCCATTGCATGAGAAGCTTAAAAAACACGATACCGTAGTTATTAAAAACACCATGGAGAAAAGCCAGTGGTGGTCACGTGAACAGCTGCGTGCTTATCAAAATGAACGCTTACAAAATCTACTGAAAAGCGTGAATGCGCACGTACCTTATTATCAGCGCCTGTTTGCTGAGAATCAGATTGATATCAACACGATTAAATCTGCAGCTGATCTGCCACAACTGCCTTTTTTAACCAAGCCGGTTATCCGAGAACACAGTGATAGCCTCAAAGCCGATAATGCAACGGACTTAGCGCGTTTCAACACCGGTGGCTCCAGCGGAGAACCTCTGGTTTTTTATATCAGTAATGAACGTGTTAGCCATGATGTTGCGGCTAAGTGGCGAGCAACACGCTGGTGGGATGTTGATATCGGTGACCCAGAGATTGTCCTGTGGGGCTCACCTATTGAGCTAGGATCGCAGGATTATGTGCGGTTGGTTCGCGATAAATTATTACGCACCAAATTATTGCCCGCTTTCGAGATGACGGAAGCTAAGCTGGATAGTTTTATTGAAAACATTAAAACGTGGCGACCGAAGATGCTGTTTGGTTACCCCTCGGCTTTTGCTTTGCTAGCCAAGCATGCAGCTGAACGTAATGTTAGTCTGACTGATTTGGGAATTAAGGTGGTGTTTGTCACTTCCGAGCGACTTTATGATCATCAACGTGAAACGATTGAAAAGTCTTTTGGTTGTCAGGTCGCGAATGGTTACGGGGGCCGAGACGCTGGTTTTATCGCTCACCAGTGCCCATCAGGCAGTATGCATATCACCTCGGAAGATATTATCGTTGAGATAGTGAACGAACAGGGCGATGTCCTACCTGTTGGGGAGAGCGGTGAAATTGTCGTGACGCACTTGGCAACGCAACATTACCCATTCATTCGTTATAAAACCGGTGATGTTGGTGTATTAAGTGGTCAACCCTGCAGCTGTGGGCGGGGGTTGCCTGTGCTGGCTGAAATAGAAGGGCGTACCACAGACTTTATTGTCGCGCAGGACGGCACGCTGATGCATGGCTTGGCGTTGATTTATATTGTCCGGAACCTAGAAGGCGTAGAACAGTTTAAAATCGTGCAGGAGTCACGAGAAAAGACGCGCGTACAAGTGGTTGTTAATTCGGCATTTGATGACAAAAAAGAATTAATGATTAAATCAGGCTTTAAACAGCGTTTGGGTGAACAGGTCGAAATCGTCATTGAAAAGGTCTCCGAAATTTCTGCAGAACGTTCCGGCAAAATGCGTTATGTGGTGAGTCATGCGCTGTGAAATAGATATTCAAGAATTGAAAGGTAAGAGACGTTAAATGCGCGATATAGTTTTAGTACTCATTGTAGGTGGGTTATTGCCCTATATTTTGATGCGGCCTCAGGTCGGTATCTATGCCTGGAGCTGGTTAGGTTATATGAACCCGCATCGCCTGACCTGGGGGTTTGCCTATAGCTTACCCTTTGCGCAAGCCGTCGCATTGGCTACTTTGCTGAGTATTTTGTTTTCCAAACAGCCGAAACGTATCCCGATGACGGGCCTTACCGTGCTTTGGATAATATTTCTTGTTTGGTTGTTAATCACCACTATTTTTGCACTGAACCCGGATGCGTCTTGGGTACAGTTTGAAAAAGTAATGAAAATTCAACTGGTTACTTTCCTGACAATGATGCTGATCAGGACTAAAAAAGAAGTCAATATTTTGATCTGGGTGATTGCTTTATCTTTGGGTTTTTATGGAATAAAAGGCGGCGTATTTACTTTACAAAGCTTGGGTGGTGCCAGAGTTTGGGGCCCTACCGGTAGTTTTATTGAGGACAATAATGCACTAGCTGTCGCATTGTTGATGGTGCTGCCATTGTTTCATTATTTGAGGTTGCAAACTAAACAAAAAATTATTCGCTACATGCTTCTTGGTGCCATGCTTTTAATTGTTATCTCAGCTATTGGAACTCAATCAAGAGGGGCGTTGATAGCGGTTGGGACAGTTGCTTTTTACTTCTGGTTGAAGAGTAAGCATAAGTTACTTACAGGGATGACTTTAGTCGTTGTAGCTGCAGCAATTTTTAATTTTATGCCGCAATCGTGGCATGATCGAATGGATACGATCGTAAATTATGAAGAAGATGGCTCGGCTATGGGCCGTATTAATGCCTGGACGGTCGCTTATCGTCTTGCTAACGACAGTGTAGTTGGTGGTGGGCTGAATTTTTGGTCGCAACAGGTTTCGGACTGGTATCTTCCTGGTGTCAAATTTCAGGCAGCGCATAGTATTTATTTCAGTGTCCTTGGTGAACTAGGTTGGATCGGACTTATTTTATTTCTGCTGATTTTGTTCCAGGCCTGGCGAACGGCAAGCTATTTAGTCAAACAACATCGCGATAAGGCTGAAAGTAAGTGGGTTGCAGATTTGGCGTCTATGATACGTCTCAGTTTGCTTGCTTATATGTCGGGTGGTGCGTTTCTAAGTTTAAGTTATTTTGATTTGCCTTGGCATCTTGCCGCCATTCTACTGGTATTACGTAAACACATTCATCCACCCATAATTGAGGAGCTTCGTCTAAAAGAAGCTGAAAAAAACAGAGAAAACGAGTCTCCAGATCAAATTAATAGTGGATTGTTATAGTGATTGTTTTGTTCTTCATTTTTAATCTATTCGATTTGAATTATCAGTGATGTCGAAAAAGTACTTTATTATTGTCCCCATTTTTTTTGTAGTCTTTTTGATAAGTATCTGGGGTCCCTACTTTGAGTACTTTTGGGTTGAGTCACCTCGACAGTTAGTTGACGCTGACATGGCTGAAATGCGTGTATCACCATCAGATAGGTCGCTTGATCTAGTACTTGAAAATGGACAATGGTTACTGCCATTCAAAGGCCGGATTGTGACAAGCGACGGACAACATATTTATGTCCACGGCAGAAGAGATGCTACTAATGGGGCAATATCCTACCCCTTTGATTCTCGCGACCTGTTTAGAGGAAATAGCTCCTGGTTATTGTCACTGCATAGTCTGTCGGCGGTTCAACTATTGCTGGAGCGTTATCAGTTAAGCGGTAATACGAAATACCTGACCATGGCGGTAGAATATACGCTTGCCTTCAGTCGTTATGATTATGATGAGAAATTTAATGCCGGATTTCTTAACAATGATCATGCAGTAGCTGCGCGTGTCTACGTGCTGTCGTCATTATGGCGGCATTATAGAGACACTGGTATTTACGATGAACGAGTTGCTAAGCAGCTGGTTAGTTATGTGCTGTTTCTCGGCAATCGTTTAAAAAAGGATAGTTTTTACACCTATAAAACCAATCATGGCACCATGCAAAATATTGCATTGATGCTGCTATCTACTGTGTTTCAAGGGGTTGCGACGGTGGATAGTTATGGCGAATTAGGTTTGCAGCGACTTGAAGAGCAAATGGGCTATCTGGTGAGCAGCGAAGGTTTTTTTCTTGAGCATTCACTTGAATACCATGAGTTTTTTATTTCAATTCTAAGAGCGGCGAGAAATTACTTTGCCGTTAATAAAAAACTGTCGTCGGAATTGGTAAATTCAGCATTACAAAAAGCGGAGCTGCTAGCCGATAGCTTTGTTCGAAGCGATGGCAGTATAGCGGCTGTAGGTGATACCTCATTTAGCACACGCCCAAGCCGAATTCAGCCCGCGGGGAATGCCGTAATCAGTCAGCCGGTGAAGGTATTCGCAGAGTCGGGTTTTTCATTTTTACAATCAAAAAGCACTCCCAGTTGTGAAAACAAAGAATCCTTCGTAACTGTTTTCTGGTCGAACTTCCTCAATCATGGACATAAGCATTGGGATGATGGATCGGTTGATAGCTACCTGTGCGATACGCAATGGTGGCGAGCAGCGGGCTATATCCCCTATTGGCACCCCCTCAGGGATAGCTCAGAGTTGTGGGAGGCGGCAAATGCACCACACCTTGTTGATGAGAGTGCGCCAATAGCCAATGGAGTTAAATCAATTTGGCAGGTAAATAATAATCAGCTCCAGTACCTGAGAATCGAACGTGTATTGGAAAATAATACGCTGATTAATCGTGAAGTTTATCAATTGGGGCCAGTTATTATCGTTGCTGATTTCCAGGCGTCTGAAACGCCACAAATAATGCAGGTTTATTGGACAATGTCGGCTGACAAACCGTTGGTCAGAGTTGAGCCTGATAAGCGCTATGTTTTTAGGGATCGCAAGCAACAGTTGCAACTGGTTAGTCAGTTTTCTTCTAACCGTGATTTTAGTGCCGAAACGATACGTGCTGATAAAGAAAGTATTCTAGGCTGGGTTGAGGTAGACAAAGGTTTGTTACCAACCACTTCGTTGAAGTTACAGAGTACATCAAGCACAGCAGCTGCACTGCTTAATAGCATGGTCATTTCTCCAATGGGTAGTTGCCGCCCTATGGTTACAACTGAAATTGGTGACAGCGTTGGCGATAAATTGGAAGTCAGTGTCACCAATTGTGGTTTAGATTACACAATTAAACGGGATGACGGACGTATCGCGGTTAACGTTGTTGATTGGGCTTCAGAATTCGTTATTGATAAGCTTGATGGCAGCTTTTTGTCTCGCATCGCTAAAATTGAAAATAAAACCATCGATTCAATTGATAAATATGGCACAAGATTCAAACCTCTTTATGAGTACCGCGTGAAGGTATCTTGGTTAGGTGTTGTGCTTTTTATATGTTGCCTAGTTGGTTACTTCTTGGTTATAAAAACGAAAAAGCCATGGCTAGTATCAGCGACGCGACATACAAGTTATTTGCTTTGGAGTGGGCTGATCATCTGGGTTCACTTTTTTTATTTTTATAGTTGAGGATAAATCGTTTGCTGAGTATCGGCTTGGTAATGAAACTGTGCGATGAATACAAATTTTCGGGATAACACATTGAAAATAACGTTTAGAGTGACTGTTTTTTTGGACATTAGAAAAAATAGTGAACTAGCTCGTGTCTGATAACGCTCCGAGTGTTGGTCAGCGTATGGCAAAAGGGGCGGGGTGGAGTGTACTTTCCCGACTTTGCGTTCGCGGACTTGGTTTCATTAGTACACTCATTCTAGCTCGGCTGCTGGTGCCAGAAGATTTTGGGTTGGTGGTATTAGCGACCACCTGCGTGGGGATGCTGGAAATAATGGGCGAGTTTGGCCTTGATACGGTGCTAATTGCCAAACAGGATAGTACCAGACAGCTTTATGATACGGCCTGGAGTTTGCAAATTTTACGTGGTGTGGTACTTGCCGCATTGGTCTTCTTTGGGGCTGATGGAATTGCCTGGTTGCTTGATGAACCTCGATTAACGTTGATACTACATTGGCTGGCACTGAGCGCCTTGCTGCAGGGTTTTATTAACATTGGCATTGTCGAGTTTCGTAAAGAATTAATGCTTGAGAAAGAACTGCAGTTTCAGGTTATTCAAAAACTAATTTCTTTCTTTGTAACACTCGGTTTAGCCTACTATTGGCGGAACTACTGGGCTTTGGTAGCCGGTATTGTCACTGGGCAAGCGATCGGTCTGCTACTGAGCTACCTCATGTCAAGTTACCGCCCTCGCTTTGACCTGTCAGAGTGGCGTACAGTCTTTCATTTTTCCAAGTGGCTGCTTTTTATTAACTTGCTGAATTACGTTTCAAACCGGGGTGATAGTTTAATCATTGGCTCTAAGGTCGGTGCCGGAGCGGTTGGTTATTACGGTATAGCCAATGAGGTTGCTAGTATGCCGACTAACGAATTGGTTTTTCCTATCCAACGCGCGGTCTTTCCTGGTTTTTCTAAATTATCGTCTGATCTTTATGTGCTCCGAGATTCATATTTATCGGTATTTTCACTTGTTGTGATGCTGGCCGCTCCATTAGGTGTGGGAATTTCACTTGTTGCAGAACCTATGGTGAATATTGTTTTGGGTGAAAAGTGGCTGCTGGCGATTCCTCTTATGGAGATTCTTGCTATTAGTGGCGCATTTCGGGTGATGGGGGCAGGCGCAGGATCTGTAATGTATGCACTGGGACAGGTGAAAACCGTTGCCTGGATGAGCAGCATTATCACCTTGCTTAGACTAATTTTGTTATTTTGGTGGGTTTCAGTGGCAGGTGCTGAAGGAGCCGCTTGGGCAATTTTAGTGACGACGGTGCTTTCTTTATTTTTTAGTCTTGGAATTATTTCAAAATTATTAGATTTGCCGATTCTATTTGGTCTCTTTTCGATCAAAAGAACAATTTTGGCATTAGTTATGATGGCAGCCGCCATCTATGGTACTAAACTCGTTATAGGTTTCTCTGATAGTTATGCTGACATGGTTCTTCAGCTGATTATTTTGATTCCGCTAGGAGCTATTGCCTATATTGCTACGCAGGTGGGGTTATGGTTATTGGCTGGAAAGCCGGATGGGGCAGAGTCTTTGGTGTTAAATTTTATCAAACAGAAAAAGTCTTCGAATTCTCAGCAATAACTGGGTTATTAACTTTTAGAGTAACGAAATTATGTATCCAATAATTGAAGGTAGAAAAATAAAAATAGCCGTTGTTGGCTGCGGTCGTATTTCGAAAAACCATTTTGCTGCAATTGAGCAGTACCCTGATGATCTATGCCTCGCGGCCGTTTGTGACGATGATCCAGAGGTGCTGGAGTGTGCGATGAGTGAGCACGGAGTCCCCGGTTACTCTCGTCTTACAGATATGCTGGAAACCGAACAGCTCGATGCAGTTGCACTTTGCACGCCGAGTGGTTTACATCCTGATGAAACAATTATGGCCGCAAAATACGGTGTCCATGTGATCAGTGAAAAGCCTATGGCAACACGTTGGTCTGATGGCGTTCGTATGGTTAAAGCCTGTGTAGAGCGCAATGTGCGTTTGTTTATTGTTAAACAAAACCGTAGAAATACTACGCTGCAACTTCTCAAAAGGGCAATGGAAGAAGGGCGCTTTGGAAAGATTAGCATGGTTCACTTGAATGTGTTCTGGACCAGGCCTCAGGAATATTATGATCAGGGTAGGTGGCGCGGGACATGGGAATTGGATGGTGGCGCATTTATGAATCAAGCGAGCCATTATGTGGATCTTCTTGATTGGTTGATTGGGCCCATTGCCGATGTTCAGGCCATGACATCAACGCACCGTAATATTGAGGTAGAGGATACTGGTGTTCTTAATGTCCGCTGGCGAAACGGTGCCCTTGGTTCGATGGCTGTCACTATGTGTACCTACCCTAAGAATCTTGAAGGCTCTATTACTATTCTGGGAGATAAAGGAACAGCACGTATTGGTGGCTTAGCTGTGAATGAAATTCAGGAATGGAATTTTTCTGAAGCGAAAGATTACGATAGTGAAGTGATGGCTGCTAATTATGAAACGACTTCTGTTTATGGATTCGGACATCCTCTTTATTATAAAAATGTTGTTGATGTATTAAGGGGTGAGGCTGAACCAGAAACAGATGGAAATGAAGGTTTAAAATCCTTGGAAATCCTCATAGCAGCGTATCTTTCTGCCCGTGACAATAAGACAGTCTCTTTGCCTTTGGAGTATTAACAGTGATTTTTTCTGACGTAATGATTCACGAATCAGCCATCGTTGACGACGGTGCGGTCATCGGTGCTCATAGCAGAGTGTGGCATTGGGTACATGTATGTGGTGGTGCAAAAATTGGTCAAGGTGTGTCGCTCGGACAAAATGTGTTTGTTGGTAATAAAGTAACTATTGGTGATAGTTGTAAGATCCAGAATAATGTTTCCGTATACGATAATGTTTATCTGGAAGAAGGCGTGTTTTGCGGCCCTAGTATGGTATTCACCAATGTTTATAACCCACGCTCACTTGTTGAAAGAAAAAGTGAGTACCGCGATACCTTAGTGAAAAAAGGCGCCACATTAGGTGCTAACTGCACTATTGTCTGTGGTATTACGATTGGTGAATTTGCCTTTGTAGGTGCTGGGGCTGTGATTAACAAGGATGTGGCACATTATGCGTTGATGGTGGGGGTGCCTGCACGCCAGATTGGCTGGATGAGTGAGTTTGGGGAGCAGCTGGACCTGCCAGTTGAGGGAGAGGGCCAGCAGGTGTGTAGCCATACCGGTGCAGTTTACACATTGGAAGGGGCTCTGTTGACAAAAACAGCTGCTAAGTAAGGTTTTATTGTATTGGCATAACCATGACTCATTTAATAGAGGGAATTAGAATGAATGATAAAAAAAAACAGGAAAGCTCTACTTATGATGAAGCTTTCGCTTCGGGTGGGTATGAAGGTGTTTATGATTTACCGTATTATCACTCCCTCTACTACCCTCTTTACAAAGGGGTGTTGAAAGCCGTACAAAAAAAAAGCGTGAGTAATATATTAGAAGTTGGAACTGGGACCGGAGCTTTTGCAAAATTTATTTTTGATAAATCTGGTATTAAATATAAAGGTTTTGATTTTAGTCCCGTTGCCATTGAAAAAGCGCAACAGCTATTAGGTGATGAAAAGAAATTTTATGTTGCTGATGCGACTAGCAAGGACAGCTATCCAGAGAATTATGAGGCTATTGTTTGTACTGAGGTCTTAGAACACCTAGAAGGTGATCTGGATGTAATCAAAAGTTGGAAATCCGGTACGATTTGTTTTTGCAGTGTTCCAAATTATGATTCGGAATATCATGAGAGGTATTTTACTAATTGTGAAGAAGTTAAAGCCAGATACAGTGAGCAGATTGATATCGACTATATAGTGACGATTAAAAAACCGGTGCTGACGAATTTAAGTTTTTCGAATCGCTTAAAACAGTTGAGGTGGAATCGTTATAAGCCAAGCAATTTTGTTAAATTATTAGGCTTAGTAAACTTTGAGCAAGATGGAGGTTGGTTTCTTTTTGTTGGGACTAAAAAATAGGATGATTAGGATTAATCCCAACTTGATCTGACATCTCTGGAAGCTAATATAGTCGTGGTTATACACCAATTTTTTCAGCAAGCAGAGATTCAAATTGTGTAACACGATGATCCCAGCTGTTTACCCTAGCGAACTCTTTACGGTTATTTTGAAGGTCCAGTTCTTTTTCATCAACGGCTTTGCTTAGTTGGTTTTGCCACTCTTCTGCTGTTTCAGCAAAGTAAATTAGATCACCGCACTCGTTTTGGACAACCGGCAGGGCCGTAGAAACGATAGGCAAACCGGTTGCCAGGTATTCGTTGAGTTTCAAGGGGTAGCTATGTTTTGACCAGCTATCGTCATCGGTCCGCAGACATAGAATGTTGACGTCCATGGATGTTAAATAATAAGGAATTTCAGCCCGGTTTATTTCGCCAATAAAGTGAGTGTTGGCTGAGGCAAGAATTTTTTTATAGGCTTCGGCATGTTGATCCATTCCGATCTCCGCCTCATTGACCGGACCCATAAAAACCCATTGCCATTGCGGATTGTTTTCAATGGCTTGGGCAATACAGTTAAAGTCCATTTTCCGATTAATGGCGCCAAGGTAGCCAATTCTGGGATGGGCAATGCTGGTGAGCTTCTCTGGTTCAGTAAAGGGTGTTTTTAGAGAGTTAATGGACTCATAGTCGGCTGAATTAAAAATAACATGGCTTTTTTCTTCATGGCCAGCCGCCATATCATCGAGTAAATACTGGGTTGGAGCGGTAATTAAATCGGCTCTGATTAATAGATTTTTGAGCTGATTATTGAAGGCCTCTGTTTCATCGTTGATTTTGTTGTAGATGTCATACAGGTGTACAGCGGTGTAACGGGGGTTCAACTCTTCAACATAGGGGGAAAGATCGGGATCGAAACAAACGACGATAAAATCGTCATGGTTATTTATACCCGCAATCTTTTTTAACTCTTTGCAGTGTTGTTTGATGGCTGCTTTATCCATGGTGGTAAAGCGGGGGTTTCTTGGTATACAGAGACCAGGCGTCAAAACGGTAACATTGTCTGTTTGCTCGATTGTTTGTTTTATGCCTGAGCTTTTTAAATGTTGTTTAAGGTGCCAGCTATAGGGCACGCCATTTGAATAAACAACTGGCCAGCCACGTTCTCCCAACCGGGATAGAATATGTTGGCGGTTCATCCAGCGTCCATTCCAGTTGATATGGGCAAGTGCAATGATGGGCAGTTTTTTCATGAATTAGCGTAACGAGTTTTGAAGTAGTCGGGCGAGAAAGCGATCTTTGGATTTGTCCCAGGGTGTGAACCGGGGAAGCTCGAATAGCGCTGATTTTGGACTGGCGGTTGCGGACTCGGTGGTGACAGCCATGGTATATCCGGCATTTTTTAGGTGCTCGATTTGTTCGCGACGATAATCAGTGTTTGTTTTGCCATTGGGGTATGCAAACAGATTGATGGGCTCACCAATCACACCTTCCAGTATGTTTTTGTTAGTGGTCAGCTCGGTTTGTAATGCTGAGATATCAAGTTTTGCGATGATTGGGTGACTATGGGTGTGACCGCCAATCGCCATGCCCTCTGTGTGAAGCTGCTGCAGTTGTTCCGGTTGCATCATTAGCTGGGGAAGTTCAGAAACTTGGCTCGCCAACCTGTCGGCGACCACTTGCCGTTGAGCTACGGGCAGATACTTCAGTTTTGGCAGAATGGTGGTAATGGCCTTGTTTTTGTCGGGAAAACTTGCAACGGGCAGGTCGTGGAGCGCCAGTTCATCGATTGATAGTGTGCTTTTAGGCCACAGGCGAATGGACTCAATAGCCTTGTCATTCCACATTTGGCCACCTTCAAGCCAAGCACTGGTGCAGAAAAAGGTGGCGTGAAAGCCGAATTCTTTCAAAATCGGCAGTGCATGGGTGGCGTTATCAAGATAACCATCGTCAAAGGTGATGGCGAGGCTGCGGCGCTTGAGCGAGCCGCTTTTCAGCTGCGCCACCGCTTCGGATAATGGGATAATGTTAAATACACCTGATATCCACTGCATGTGTTGCCGAAACTGCTGTTGGTCTATTTCCCAAGGGCGCAATGGGTCAGGCTCAGGCATGACCCGGTGATACATCAGGATATTGAGCCTGGGCTCGAATGTTTGCAGCAGGTTGGCGGCGAGACGAAACAGGAATTTTGGCATAACTTATTAAGTGCTTCCTGCATCGTGGTGAGTGCTGATCCAAAGTTCCAGCATCATCATGATCCAGATAAGTTCTCCGTAATAACCCGCATGCGCACTTTCGTGCATACGAAGCGCTTTATCAATAAAGTCAGGATTGAAAAAGTGGCGTGATTTTAATTTGTTTAAACTGTCATGAGCTAGATCATGCAGAGGTTTGTAGTCTTTCATCCAAACCCCAAAGGGTAGTCCAAAGCCGTGTTTTGATTTTGTTAGTGTTGATTGAGGCAAAAACTCTTTCATGGCATAGCGGAAGAAATAGCGCAGCTGACCTTTTTTCAGTTTTAAATCCGAAGGAATGCCACAAGAGAAGTTCATCAAACTGTCTGTTAACAGCGGGTAAGCAACCTTAACGCCAGCCAATTCACACATTGAGCTGACTTTGCGTAAATCATTGTCAGCAAGGGTGAATTGCCAATCCAGATATAGCATGCGATTAAGCTCTGAGGCCTGCTCAGGTCGATTGTATTGGTTACGTTGTAAGTCGAGAGGAATTTGGGTGTTGATAGTTTCAAGATAACCCTTGTCAAAAATCTCCAACGGATCGTGGCGGTGCAGGAAATTATATATCTGCAATCGATCAGGTAATGGAATATCCGCTTGTTTGATATAGTTTTGGGCTTTCGTGGCGAGCGGGAATTTAGCCGGGAAAGCGTTGATAATATGGTCAAATAGCCCTTTTCTTAACGCTTTAGGTAACGCAAGGTAATGCTGGTAATGACGCTGGCTTGCATAGCGTGTATTGCCACCAAAAAGTTCATCACCGCCGTCACCGGCAAGCATAAGTTTGACACCATTCTCAGCTGCAACTTTGGCGCAATAGTAGGTCGGTATTGCGGATGAATTGCCGAAGGGTTCGTCGTAGGCGGCGGCAATGTCTGGTATGGCGTTAAATATATCCTCGGGAGTTACAAAATACTCATGGTGCTGGGTGCCAAAATGTTTAGCCGTTTCTCGCGCAAAAGGCGTTTCATCATATTCCTTGGCGTTAAAACCGATGGAGTAGGAATGAACACTTTTATCGGTGAGCTTGCTAGCGACGCCTGTAACAGTAGAGCTATCCAGGCCGCCACTCAAGAAGGTGGCATAGGACGTTTCGTTACCAATACAGTCTGTAACAGAATGTCTCAGAACTTCATGTAAATTATCGGATAACGTTTCAATGCTTTGTTCATTGGATTCCGAAAATTCAGGAACCCAAAAAGGCTCAATATGAATATTTCCATTTTCATAGGTCAAACAGTGCCCAGGTGGCAGTTTCTCTATATCCGGATAGATTGAGAAGGGCGTCGGTACCATATGGAAATACATGTAGGAATACAACGCTGCTGGAGAGAGCTTTGAGGCTGTGTTTTGATTGGCTCTTAATGTTGCAAGAGAAGAGCTGACAAGAGGCTCATTATGCGAATTTTTGCACCAATAGAGACGGTGTACACCGATTCTGTCACTGGCAGTCAGGCTGTTATTGGTTCTTGTTTCTGTGAGATGTAAGGCGAAATGACCTTTGAGGCATTGTAAAAATCGGGACCTATTTCGACGATAAAGGTCTGTAATTTTACTGAAACTGTCTGGATTGTCAGGGCGAAGTGGCTCCCCGTTAATATCCCATACAGGCTGGCCAACATAGACTAGAGAAAAATGAGAGTTGTTTATATGTCGAGCATCTTTTCCAAAGAATGCAGGTGTATCTCCTTTGAAGGAATAAGAGGCATTTCCAGTTGGCATCCAGTTCTAGTCCTTGTCCAGGAGAGCCCCTGGATATTGCATCGCAATGAATGTTAAAGGGGCGTTAATTTAAATGACCGGTACTACTGGACTGGCCAGCGGTTTATTCCCTTTAGTTTACGGGCAAGCTTTGAGTTTTTCACCCCGTTTGCATAAGCAATTTCCGCTTGTTCAACGGCTTCGTTATATTTCTTTAATTTGAAATATAGTAAGCCAAGTGAATAGTTAATCTCTGGAGGCGCTTTTTTTATACTCAGTGCACGTTTATATACATCGACAGCCATATTAGGCTGCTTTTTTTTGCCCAGATAGTTGGCATACAGCTGCATCGCGCGGAAATCATTCGGTGTGAATTTCATGGCGCGTTGAAAGTAACACTCTGTTGCTGGAAACTTAGAATTGTTGGCGAAGGCGGGGTTTTTCAGTTGATACCTGGACATTGCGTAAAGCGCACGATGGTGGTTTGGGAAGGCTCTGAGGGTGTAGTCAATATCATTTCCAATACCTGCGCTCATGCCCTTTTTTAGAAACTCTACGTCTTTATTAAAATGGTATTGTTCTACGATTTTAAGATTATATCCGCGGTGATTAGGGTTGGTGTAATCATAGGGCCCATAGCCGCCACGGCCTTGACACTTATTACCCTTTAAATCTACTCCAGGCCAGCCGGGTTTTGGCATTGGCTGGTTTTCTAAATACTGGGCAACGCTGTGACTACTGAAAATGGTCAGCATAATAAATGATATGAGAAAAAGGGCGGATGATTTTGAAGCGTTCAAATGCTTGTCCTCACACAATTAAGTAAGCCATTTTTGGTTATTAGCCTATCATATTTACCACGAATGTTTGCTTAACGTCTAATAAAACGCCGTACAAAATCTAACAACCCCGAATACTCTGCTTCGAGTACAATTAGATGGATATGTTCACCATCTAAAAAGCGTTTGAGGAACAAAGGGTTATTATCCTGGCTATTCAATCCATTAACGCAGGTGGTTGCTGATTCGATGCCAGACTCCTGAAGCATTTTCACATAGGCTCGATCGTAGTTTCCGGACGGGTAGCAGAAGTGCTTGCGCTCAGACTCAAGCCATTGCTCGATGATTTGTTTATTTTCCAGAAGTTCGCTTTGTGCGCGCTCAATGTTGTTTTTAGGGAAAGTATGCCTATGGGTGTGTAATTGAATATCTGCCCCCATTTGATGTAAATTTTTCACTTCATCTTCGTTGAGAAGAGAGAAAACGCGGTTACTGAGAATAGGTTGAATATCAATTTCAAGCTCTTCCGCCAATTTTGAGGCAATAATCAAGCGCTTTTCTTGAGGCAGCTTATCCCCATAGGATTGAAGTGACTGTTGATATTTTTCGCGTGAAACTTTGTTAGTTAGGTCGATTTCATCGGTCCCAACTTTGTCACAAATATTGGCAGGGTTAAGGGTTTTTGCAGTCGTTTTCCAAAATAAATAATCCACCAGAATATTAAAAACCGGCGTTTCCTTTTGCACATAGTAGGTGGTTACATAGAGTGTATAGGGTAAGTTGTGGCGAGCGACTACAGGATGAATATCTCGAATGGATGAATACCAGCCATCGTCAACGGTGATGACAATCGAGTTGCTGGGTAAATTACCCTCACGCAATTTTTCGACTGCGTTTTGGAGAGATATGACTTTTCCTGTTTTTTCAAAATAGGTCATGCGCTCGCTAAACAAAGCCTGGCTCATAAAAACACTACCTTTAAAACGGTGTTCATCTTGCTGTGAGACACCGTGGTAGCAGACGATGAATAGTTTTTTCCTATTAATGAACCTGAATAGAGCAAAAATGCCCAGGAGCTTTAATAGGTGCAGTACTCTTATTTTCATATGAGGATGCTGGTTAGTAATGTTGGTTTCTGTGCTTTTTTGACTAGATTAAATGCTTTAATCAGTGTTCTTTACGTAGACCCTTTGAGGTGAAAAGGCACAAATCATTGAAAACCAGACGAGGCCGAGAGAAAACAAAAACTCTCTAACTTCTGATGCTGCGTTGCTAGGAACCGAGACGTGGTAATACTTTCCGTAGATGTAGGCAGCCAAAACAAGCAGCGCAATGCCATGGGTTGCAGCTGGGAAAGAGGTGAAGTTCAGAGCTTTTCTACCCAGAGGAAAGTACTTCATGGCGGGGAAAACGATACTAAAGAAAAGCATCATAAGTGTGAGGTATCGGTATTTGCCGCCGAATGCAGTATCAACAATGTCAATGTTGTGAATGTTAAATTCATTTTGAAGGTTAATTTCAGACAGCTTTTCGGGCGTTGAAAAATCGAAAATTCGTTGCCCCCAGCTGATCTCTTCTCCGAAAAACACAAACATAAGTAGCGCCCAGGCTACCGTCATTGCAATGGTTTTCCAGCCTCCGCCGTAGAGCGATGATATTTTTTTTGCAGCGATGAAAAAAAACACTGATGCAGCGGCAAAAAATAACGCACTTAGATTTTCCAGAAGGCCATCTTCAATTGTCGAAGGGACCAGAATGTCGCTTGCAAACTCGGCTAGCACAATAAACGTTGCGATAACCAGTATTGAAAAACCACATTCAAGACTATTTTTTTTGTCCATTGGCTGACTTCCTTCTTAACGTCTTTGATACTGCTTTAAGGGGTTATTGTTTCATGCTTTTTATGGTGCTTAAAAGCACCGTTCTTCTATCTAAGCTTGTATAAAGGTATATTTTTTTCGCTGCAGGATAGGTGTAAATATGGAAAGTTTGAGCAGAGTGATAATTGTAGTCTGCCTATTTTTATATACACGGCTCGAGAAATAGTTTTGGCGCCCAGTTTTTTATGGGAGTTAACAGACTGGATATTGAAGCCTGAAATTCTACTTGCCGTGGCCTTGAAGCCTTGAGATTTTAAATAGTTGTCCGCTTCATCCCATAGTTTTGGGAACAGGTAAGTGGCCCGAAACTGAGGGGCAATATAAACATCAAAATCCCAGGCGACCTCGTTACTTGGTTGTGGGCTGAAAATTGCGCGAACCTCATCTTCCAGATAGGGATGTAGCGAGAGCCAGATACAGCCAACGAACTGTTCATCTTTTAAGGCGGCAATGCACACGTACCCCTGTTTAAAGCGGTTTTGGATAACCTCAAGTGGACGAGGTAGGGCGTCTAGAATAGCTTCGTATTCATTTAATAACTGGAAACTAAAGTTTTTCCCGCGGTGAGGAGGAAGCCTTGGCTTGTTAGCAGTTTCCTGGCGCACGAAAAGATAATAGTGGAGAGCGTTGCAAGAGCATACTCTGTTCAATAACTTTGATAGGGCGTATAACAGTGACGTAGGTAGCCCCATTTCGTTAATGATTTTTTTTAATCTTTGAGTTAACTGCGCCATTGATAATGTTTAATTAAAAGCGGTTTTAAACCGAGTTTCCTTTGTGATTGTAAGGCTAATTAGTGTTGTCCATAGTAGTGGACAGGTTGTTAAACACAAGTTTGAATTATAGATCACCTTAGTTGTCTTTGAGTTATTATCTATTTCTTGAGTGTAGTCGCTCTTCGGTATTATTTATTAAGCCTGTGGACGGCACTTGTTTCTTACATTGCCTAACAAGCTCACTCATTGTGGTTGTCGGAAACAGGTAGCCCGTAGGAACAGAGGAAGGTTGGCGTTATGAAAAATAAGCTGATTTTATCGTTACTACTACTGTTGGTTGGCATATTTTTCAATGAAGTGTCAGCGCAATCAAACTCTCCTGAGAGCCCCATTGTTAAGCCTATTCCAGGTGAACTATCGTTATTGGCAAAACATATTCCAGCGAGAAATGAGATAAAGCAGATTCCCGGTACTAAGTTTTTGGGAATGCTGGATTTAGATGGTGATGGTTGGAGAAATGACTCTCCAACGTCTGAGCATGTGTTGGTGACGACGCGCTCTTTCCCGCAATGCCTCGAGCCCTATGACATGTATTGTCATACCACTTGGGACCAGTTTGATGCCTGGGTGGGGGGCGCCTATTCGTCGTCTGAATATAAACTCAGGGTACTGGCTGGCGGTGGTCATGGTGATGGTGGGTCGAACGCAGTTTACAGCCTGGATTTGAAGACGTTGACCCCCAGTAGGGAAACAGATCCTTCCGCATTGGATGGCCCCCTTATGATTGATGAGGACGGAGACGGTGTGAAGGAGTCATGCCCTTATCCGTCTAACGGGCCGCCTGCAAGTCACACCTATGATGGTGTTGTAGATCTTGGGGATAAAGTTTTTGTTACAGGCTGGGTTGGCTTTTGTGCCAACGCGATGAGTTCCGCTGTAGGTTTTTGGCTATACGATAAAAGAGAAAAAAGCTGGGAACAGATAGCTAAATATAGTGAGTCGGCCAGGGCGACACGCTCTGGTTACGATCCAGCCCGTAATGTTATTTACTTTATGGATAATAAGGACTTTCGTGAGTTTGATTTAAAAACCCGTAAAACGAAGTTTCTTGCCCGCCCGCCAGAAGGTTATAGCGATGGTCGCGGAACCGGCCATTTTGACCCTAAAGAGCGAGTTTTCTATTTTACCGAGGATGACCTGTGGGGAATTTATGTACCGTTGAATGGCAGGGCAGGGCCGATACAAAAAATAAGCAGCGAGTTTAAAGGACACTTTGTTCAGAACACCACTACAGGGGTTTTATGGTCCTGGGATTGTGTGACTAATATCAAAAGTTATGATCCATCGACGGGCAACGTCACGCAGCATTCGCCTGGAGGCGTAACGCCACTTAACAGTAAACGCCGGGTTTATAGTAAGCTTTTCTTTATTGAAGAACTGGGTGTCTTAGCCTGTATTGATGAACCAAAGCATGGCCTTTATATCTATAACCCACCGGGTGGCCCAATTGATGGGATCGCGCAAGTTATCCCTGAGGTTGACAGTAGCGTTCCTGATAAGGTCATCTATCATGAAAGCTTTGAGTCAGCCGAATGGTATAAAAGCTGGCTAGGACGATCTACAAAAACCAGTACTAAAGCCGTTGATGCTGATGATATTTCGAAGTTGGTTCATCAACCAGATTGCCTGGAAGGTTATTGTGCAAAAGTTAAGGTGACGCAGTACCGGTGCTGCGGTATTTCAATTTTCTATCCTATCTCTGGTGAGCGGGAAAATGTCAGTCTTGAGTATTATCTTAAGCTGGCACCCAACTGGAGCCCCAACCTCTATAACAGCGAAGGCTACATAGGTAAAGCGGGCGGGAAATTACCCGGTTTAGCTGATAATCGTGAATGGCCCGATAAACAGTGCGGCAATGGTGGTGCCCAGTCCGACGGTGTAAATTGTTGGACCATGAGACTTAAGTTTGATGACTGCCCAGGAACGGGTGCCCAGTGTGGAAATAAAACGCGCATAGGAGGCTATTTATATTATCCCGAAGCTAATGATTATTGGGGGCTGTTTGCGGCCTTTGATAATGAACGAGCAGATATTTCGGGAGGGATTGGTCGAGCCGGACAGCTAGAAAATGATCGTTGGTACCATATAAAAATGCAGGTGGTAATGAACTCACCTGGCCATAAAAATGGCGTGATCAGAGGCTGGGTAGATGGCAAGTTGAGTTTTGAGCGCGATGACTTTTTATTCAGATTTAAAAACCACGATAATCTGCATGTCAGAAATGTTTGGTTTAATGTGTATTTTGGTGGGCAAGCCGTGGGCCCTCGTGAAGATACCTATATTCTGGTTGATGAATTAGTTATTAAAGCGAATTAAGTGGAAGTGCGGGGCGATTTTCATCCTATTGTTGTTGACGAAGGCCAAATTGGTTATTCCTAAGCTTGCCCCAGATTTATTGCAGCTTTGGGGTTTTTGGGTTTTAATCTGCCTCTTAAAATTTGAGCGTAAAGCTCAAATAACGATTCGTTACATTTAGGTTATATTTATGGCGTTAATTGATGATGTTACTCCCATTCTTCAAGATGTTTTACAGATTGATCAGACATTGACATCTGAATCTGCTCTTTTAGGTGATATTCCTGAGTTTGACTCAATGGCTGTTGTTAGTGTCTTAACGGGCCTAGAAGAACAGTTTGGGATTATGATTGATGACGACGAGATTGACGCTTCAATTTTTGAAACGGTCGGTTCGTTAGTGAGTTTTGTTGAAGGAAAAGTTTGAGTATTTTTCACGGTGACCTTTGATTCGGGCACACCCTTCTTTCTGGATACTCCTTCCAGACGCTTATTTGTACTTCTTTTTAATCCTGTACGAGAAACTACCAGGCGTGCAGTGATTCTGCACATTCCGGCTTTTGCTGAGGAAATGAATAAATCGCGTGCCATGGTGGTGGCGCAGGCGCGCGCCATGGCAACGCAAGGCTTCACGGTATTGGTGCCGGATTATTTTGGTACCGGAGATAGCCAAGGCGATTTTTCAGAAGCAAGCTGGCAGATTTGGCTTAAAGATATGCGTTTTTGCCAACAGTGGCTTCAGAGTCAGTATGGTAACGAAATTATCTTGTGGGGCTTAAGGCTGGGAGCGTTGATGGCGCTTGAGCTGGCTTCTCAAGACACTACCTCTAAGTTAATACTTTGGAATCCAGTGTTGTTGGGCGAGCAGTTTATGCTGCAGTTTTTGCGTCTGCGGTTGGCTAACAGCATTATTTACGGGGATAACAAGGAAAAACTTGCTGATTTGAAGCAGCGGCTTGAGCAGGGGGGCCGCATTGAGGTTGCAGGCTACCAACTGTCGGCAGCACTGTTTGAGCAGGTCTGCGAGTTAAAAGCTAAGGCATTGCAATTATCATCAGTAAAAAATGTTCTGTGGACAGATGTGTCAACCAATACAAAGCCGTTAGCCGTTCCTGCTCAAGCCGTGGTTGATCAATGGCAAGCCGCTGAGATAGAGGTTAATGTGAAGCCAGTGATGGGCTATCAGTTTTGGAATACTCAGGAAATTAGTCGAGCAGATTCTTTGATTGAGGTTACCACTGATTGGCTTAACAGCACTTGCGTGGCACATACAGAGGCATGAACGGTTTAATGGGCGACTCACTAGAACAGGTAGTTGTCTTCGAACGTGGCCCTGAAAGCCTGTACGGTGTGCTGCACAACCCAGAGCAAGTAACCGTAGATACCGGCGTTGTCATCCTTGTTGGCGGTCCACAGTACCGTGTTGGCAGTCATCGTCAATTTGTCGATTTAGCTCGTGGTTTGGCTAATGCTGGTATTCCCGTTTTTCGATTTGATTTTACCGGGATGGGCGACAGCACCGGTGTTTTCCCCGGTTTTGAAAACCTTGATGAAGATGTGCGAATAGCCATTGATGCTTTTTTAGAAAAGCGCTCAGAATTATCCCGGATTGTATTGTGGGGGCTCTGTGATGGGGCTTCAGCGGCCTGTTTTTATGCGCCCCAGGACAAACGGGTGGTCGGTTTAAGCCTTGCGAACCCTTGGGTTCGTACCGAACAGGGAGAAGCGCAGGCGTTTTTAAAGCATTACTACTTGGCACGCTTGGTAAATCGCGAGTTTTGGGGGAAGTTGCTGACAGGTAAGCTAAAATTGTTTCAAACAGTCACTGACCTGCTGAGGAATGTGAAGCGTTCACGTGCTGACATCAGTGAGCAGTCAAGTGGGGCTAAGGCTAATAATCGGCAAGTGGGCAGTTTACCTGATAGGGTTTTCCGGGGATTAGAGCTTTTTCCTGGCAAAGTTATGCTATTGATTAGTGGTAACGATTTAACAGCCGCAGAGTTTATAGATGCGATTAATAAAGATCGTAAACGCCAGAAGTTGATAGGCTCGAATAAAGTTCAGCTAACCCAGTTGTCTGATGCGGATCATACTTTTTCCCGGCGAGTATGGATGGATGAGGTGATTAGCGAGACAGCCAGCTGGATTAAAAAGTTGTGAATGTCCGCCTGAGCACTTAGTAAAGGAATAATGGGATGTTAAAGGTATTTTTCACTGTTGATGTGGAAATATGGTGTGATGGATGGAATGACCTGGATAGCAAGTTCAACGGTGCTTTCCAGCGTTACATTTATGGAGAAACCCCAAAAGGAGGGTTTGGTCTCCCATATCAGCTGGCAACATTGAATGATCATGGTTTAACCGGAAGTTTTTTTGTCGAGCCTTTATTTGCACTGAGATTTGGTCTTGATCCTCTGGCGGAAATAACAGGGCTTATATCAGAGTCAAATCAGCCTGTTGAGCTACACTTGCACACGGAGTGGGTTGATGAGTCGCCTCCGTTCCTAGAACAGCATATAAAAGAGAAGCGGCAGTATTTGCGTGATTTTTCACTCGCAGATCAAATTGCGCTTATTGGCAAAGGGAAGGAACTGTTATCCCAAGCGGGTGTGTCTGATGTGAATGCTTTCAGAGCCGGTAGTTTTGGATTCAATAGCGACACACTGCTTGCACTTAGAGAAAACAATATCTTTATTGATTCCAGCTATAATGCAACGAAAATGGGGCTTGATAGCGGCCTGGCGCCAGGCGAGGTATTAACTCAGTCGATGAGTTACGACGCTGTGCATGAAGTTCCGATGACCGTTTATTTTGATCGCCCTGGAAACCTTCGACATGCACAGTTATGTGCCTGCTCCTTCAGTGAAATGGAGGGGCTTTTATGGCAAGCATTGGAAGAAGGTCGAGAAGAGTTTGTTATTTTGTCACATAGTTTTGAGCTATTGAAAAACTCACAGAGCCAAGCTGATTTTACTGTGATTAAACGGTTTAAAAAGCTATGCGAATTTTTGGAGAAAAACCGGGACTCCTTTAGTACTGAGTCATTTTCTGGTTTTTCTTCGATGAACCAATCCCAGCCAACCCCGTTAAAGTCACCCTTGTGGCGGACCGGGAAAAGGTATTTAGAACAGGCATGGAGCAGGTATGTATGATGGATGATTGGCAAACAGCTCCAGTCACATTCAAATTTATGTTGAGCGACTTTGTTTTATTTAAGCGAAGCCGCACGCTTAAAATTAAGCCTTTTGAAGGTTTCTCTGGTATAGAGACTGGGGTATTGAAGCTCCCAGAAAATGTTACATTGGGACCGAGTGAAAAAGGCTACCTACTGAGGTCCTATCCTCTGCAATCCAGGCAACCAGTTTTTAGGCGTGATAGAGGCTATATCTACTATATACCTCAACAATTTGATCGGTATTACATTGATCTGCAAGCTACATTTGAAGAGTACACTTCAAAATTTTCATCTAAAACTCGCTCTACAATTAAAAGAAAAATTAAGAAATTCTCTGCCCAGTGTGAGGATGGCTTGCACTGGGAAAGCTACAAGACTGTTGATGAAATGCAGCAATTTTTTGACTTGGCAAGGCAGGTGTCAGAGACAAGTTATCAAGAAAAGCTGCTGGATGCCGGGTTGCCAGATACCGAGTCTTTCAAAAGTAGTATTGTGAAACTGGCAGAACAGGATTTAGTGAGGGGTTATTTGCTATTTGATGGAAAACGCCCAGTTGCGTACATGTATTGCCCGGTTAGTAAGGGGACTCTAATATATCAATACTTGGGCTATGATCCAGACTATATTAAATGGTCAGTGGGAACGATTCTTCACTGGTTGGCGTTTGAAGATATTTTTAACGAGAAACGGTATAAATACTTTGATTTTACCGAAGGCCAATCTGAGCATAAGCGGATGTATTCAACGGATAGTATGTTCTGCGGTAATGTTTATATTTTCCCGAAAAGCTTGGCGACATACGCCCTGGTTGGTAGCCATTATGTTGTAGACCTGATTTCTAAAACGTTGGGGAATTGGGCTGATCAATTGGGATTGAAGTCGAAACTGAAAAAAATAATAAGATTTGGGGCTACGAAATAGTCAGGTTTAGATGATTAATTTTCTGTTTAAAAAAGCAAAACAGCTGGCTGGCCGGATTTTAAATTACGGTATTTATGTTATTTACCAATATCAAGGTGTCCAGGGGGCTGGTAATTCAAGTCTTGATGATTATGAGTTCCGTGAAGTTAAGCCTGAGGCGCTTGAAAGCAGTCTGATTGAAACGATTAAAGAGCAGGCTTGGTATGGTGGTGATGGGAGCCAACTTTTCGCCTGTATACTGGATGAGCAGATTGTTTCAGTTTGTGCTTATTGGTACGGCGAGCGCTATTTACAAAGAAATTTTTGGCCTTTAAAAAAGAATGAAGCGAAGTTGGTTCAGCTGTTTACGGCGCCAGAAGCTCGAGGCAAAGGTATTGCGCAAAAGCTTATTCAATACTCCAGTCAGAAGATGGTAGAGAAGGGTTTTAAGGGGCTTTACGCCAGAGTCTGGCATTCAAATTACCCTTCGCGAAAAGCGTTCCAAAATAGTCAGTGGGATACCATTGCAACGGTTATTGAGCTGCACCCTGTAAAAAAACTCAAACCTATTCGATTACGTGTTGGTAAATCAACACGGAAGCCTAAATAAACTTTTTATGCGCTTTGTCACGAATAGCACCCCACCTTCTCAGCTTTTCAACGCACGTTCTGTCAAATCAGGGCGGCGCATAGGGACTTGCTGATTAAATAGTTATGCGTAGAAAGGTTATTTTATGAAAAAGGCTTTGTTAATTGCGTACCACTTTCCGCCAATTAGGGTGAGTAGTGGTATCCAGCGAACGCTGTCTCTTACGCGATATTTGAATGAGCATAATTGGCAGCCAGCTGTTTTGAGTATCGCACCGCGTGCCTATGAAACCACTAATGATAGCCAATTAGCGGATGTGCCTGCGCATGTTCACGTCAAGCGAGCAGCGGGTTGGGATACGGCTCGGCACTTTGCCCTGAAAGGGCGCTATCCCGGCTTTTTAGCGCTTCCGGATCGTTGGGTTTCATGGTTAGTTGGTGGCGTTGTTTCGGGACTTGCGATGATTCGCAAAAATAAGCCGGATGTTATTTGGTCAACCTACCCGATTGCCACCGCCCACTTAATTGGTCTTACTCTACATCGTCTGACGGGTATTCCCTGGATTGCCGATTGTCGAGATTCAATGACCGAAGAGGATTACCCAACTAATCCGACACAACGTAAAATATACCGCTGGATTGAAAAACAGGCCGTGACGCGTGCCTCACGCGTTATTTTTACCACTGAGGGGACGCGGCAGATGTACATGGCGCGCTATCCGCAGGTCGATGCTAGTCACTTTGTCGTAGTGCCTAATGGCTATGATGAAGAGATTTT
>Ga0105356_10001124_pt1 | contig 26396 bp, 25 predicted proteins | sample GOMGulsemesocosm_3_FD_83502 | JGI IMG/M metagenome (GOLD analysis project Ga0105356, IMG submission 83502) | Methane-oxidizing microbial communities from mesocosms in the Gulf of Mexico - GOM9D Gulf of Mexico | ecosystem: Environmental > Aquatic > Marine > Cold seeps | place: Gulf of Mexico... | reverse complement strand
ATTGGGAATGTAGGTGCTACTTTGGCTTTTATTTTAGCGAGTAAAAATATTTGTGATGAGATTGTGTTAAAAGACATTAGAGAAAATATTCTTGAAGCAATGAGCCTAGATATCTCACAAGCAAGTGCTGCTAGTAATTCAAAAACAAAGGTTTCATCAGTAAAAGAAGCACAAGACTTAAATGCTTGTGATATTGTAGTCATAACAGCTGGAATTCCTAGAAAACCTGGTATGAGTAGAGATGATTTACTTTTAACCAATGCAAATATAATGATAAGTGTCATAAAAGAAACAATAGAATTTAATCCCAATGCTATAATTATTATTGTTTCTAATCCTTTAGATGCCATGGTTTATACTGCTTTAAAAGCTTCTTCTTTTGCAAGAGAGAAAATAATAGGAATGGCTGGAATTTTAGATTCTTCACGAATGGCACATTTTATTTCAAAAAAACTCAATATTCCTTGCTCTCAAATTGAAACATCCGTTATGGGAGGACATGGAGATGCTATGGTTCCTTTATCAAACTATACAAGAGTACAAGGCAAAGGCTTAAGTGAATTTTTAAAGGAAGATGAAATTTTAGAAATCATGGACAAAACAAGAAAAGGCGGGGCTCAAATTGTAGCTGCTTTAGGAAATGGGAGCGCGTATTATGCACCTGCTTATTCTACGTATCTTATGCTTAATGCCATTTTAAATGATACAAAAGAAATCTTTCCTTGTGCTGTGCAATTAGAAGGTGAATACGATTACACTGATATTGTTGCAGGTGTTCCTATTGTTTTAGGAAAAAAAGGAGTAGAAGAGATAGTTGAGTTACATTTAAATAAGGAACAAAAAGAACAATTCAAAAATTCTGTTTCAGGGGTAAAAGAATTAACAAGTATTTTAGATAAAAATATTTTTAGGAATTACCTGTAATAACAACTAAAAAAGTAAAAATTAGACCTGTAAAAAGAATAATCGCTAAGCCTATAAATAATCCAAGTTTCATAAAAGACTGCCTTTAATTTTTTAGAATTATACACAAAAATCTTAAAGGTTTTCTTTTTTATAAAGCGTAATAATATTTTCTACTACAGAAGAATCTGCAAGGGTAGAAATATCTCCTAAGTTTTCAAAGTTTTTATTGGCAATTTCTCTTAAAATCCTTCTCATTATTTTACCAGAGCGTGTTTTTGGAAGAGCAGGGCTAAATTGTATTATTTCTGGTTTTGCATGGCTTCCTATTTGCTCTTTTACCCAAGACTTTAACTCTTCTTTTAAATCTTTTTTTATTGTAATATTCTTCATTAGACTAACATAGGCAAAAATAGCTTCGCCTTTTATAGCATGAGAATAAGAAACAACAGCAGCTTCTGCTACATCTTCATGAGCAACGAGAGCTGATTCTAATTCAGCTGTTGATATTCTATGGCCTGAGATATTCATAACATCATCAACTCTTCCTCTAATCCAATAAAAACCATCTTTATCTCTATAGGCACGGTCCCCTGAAAAGTATTTGTTTGTATGTGTTTTAAAATAGGTTTCATAAAATCTTTTTTTATTTCCAAAAATACCTCTCATTTGCCCAGGCCATGAATCGTTTATACATAAATCACCTTCTTCATTGTCGCTTAAAACTTTGGAATGTTCATCTAATAATAAAGGTTTTATTCCAAAAAAAGGCACGCTTGCACAACCTGCTTTTAATTTAGTAGCATAAGCTTGTGGACTAATTAAGATGCCACCTGTTTCTGTTTGCCACCACGTATCAACAATGGGACAATTTTCTTTTCCTATGTATTTATAATACCAAAGCCAGGTTTTTGGATTAATAGGTTCTCCCACGCTTCCAAGTACCCTTAGTGAGGATAAGTTATACGGTTTAACATATTCATCGCCTTCTTTCATTAAGGTTCTAAGAACCGTAGGAGCAGTATATAAAATATTTACCTTATGTTCTTCAACTATTTTCCAAAATCTAGCAGGACTAGGGTAGGTAGGCATACCTGCAAAAATTAAGCTTGTAGCCCCATTTGCAAGAGGGCCATATACAATATAAGAATGTCCCGTAATCCAACCCACATCAGCGCTGCACCAGTAAATATCATTTTCTTTATAATCAAAAATCATTTCATGGGTAAAAGAAGCATATACCATATAACCGCCTGTTGTATGTAAAATACCTTTGGGTTTTCCAGTTGAACCTGAGGTATATAAAATAAATAAAGGATCTTCTGCTTTCATTTGTGCGGGTTCACATACTTTTTCATACTTGTTTTTAATGTCGTGGTAATAAATATCTCTTTTATTTTGTATAAATACTTCTACATCCTTATGTTTTATTACTAAAACTGTTTCTACATGAACATTTTTTACTTTGAGGGCTTCATCTACAATATTCTTATACTCAATTTTTTTTCCACCTCTTTGTCCTTCATTTGCAGTAATTACAAATTTTGACCTACAATCTTTTATACGTTGTGCTATTGCTAAAGATGAAAAACCTCCAAAAATTACTGAATGCACAGCTCCAATTCTTGCACAAGCAAGCATGGCAAATACTGCTTCTTTTATCATGGGTAAATATATAGTAACTTTGTGGCCTTTTTTTACCCCTAAGTCTTTTAGTGCATTAGCTAGTACACATACTTCTTCATAGAGTTCTTTATAGCTTATATGCTCTGCTTGGTTTTCTTCATCTGCTTCACAAATAAGTGCAGTTTGGGAGGCTCTTTTTTGCAAGTGTCTATCAATACAATTAACGCTTGCATTTAAGGTTCCTTCTTTAAACCAAGAAATATGCAAGTCTTCTTTTTTAAAAGAAACGTCTTTTACTGTATTGAAATTTTTATACCAAGAAATTCTTTTGGCTATTTTTTTCCAAAAATTTTCATTGTTTAGGAGGGATTCTTTATAGAGTTTTGAATAGTTTTTATTATTAAGATGATGTTTATGCAGTAGCATCTCTTTGGGTTCAAGTAGAAATTTGTTCATTCTAAATCCTTCTTGTTATTAGTATAATAAGAAATATTATTAATGATAACAAAGAAGTGATTAGTAGTAAAAAAAGAATTTAATGTAAATTAAAAATTAAACTTTTCTTAAGATTTTAAAGATGTTGCTCAAGCCATACTTGTTTTTCTTTTTTACTTAAAAAGCTCCAAACTAAAATTCGAGATATTTTTTGGCCTTGTTTCATTTCAAGAATTTTAATATCAATGGCTTTTAAGTTTTTAAGTTTTCGCTCGAAAATACTTAAGTGCTCTTTTTTAGAAACTAAAGTAGAAAAACAAAAGAAATTCTTTTTATAAAGAGTACTTTGAGAAATAAGTTTAGATATAAACTCTACTTCTCCTCCTTGGCACCAAAGCTCGCTTGCTGTTCCTGAGAAGTTAAGTACGGTTTTTGCATATTCATCTTTTTTAAGATTTTTAATTTTTCTGCTTGAGGCCGCACTTGCATCTTCTTGCGATTTATGAAAGGGAGGGTTACAAATACTTGCCATAAAATATTCATCGTTTGAGACTATATTTTTTAAGACATCACTTTGTTTATTTTGGAACCTAAATTCTACTTTGTTTTTTAAAGAGGCGTTTGTACTCACAATATTTTTTGCAATATCCAAAGATTCTTGCGCACTATCACTTGCAACAATGTCCCATTCATAAGCAGAACTTGCAATGATAGGGTAAATACAGTTAGCCCCAGTTCCTATGTCTAGAACTTTTATTTTTTCGCCCCTAGGAATCACATTATTATTATTTTGCATTAAATATTGCGCTAAATAATGTATATAATCTGCACGTCCAGGAATAGGAGGAATTAAATGCTGCTTTGGTAAATCATAGTGCTCAATTTGGTAATAGTGTTTTAAGAGCGCTTTATTAAGGGCAAGTACTGCTTTTGTATTAAAAAAATCTATGGACTCATTATTGTATTTATTTATAAGAACATATTCTTTTAACGCAGGGTACGAAGCACAAAGTTCATCAAAGTTGTATTCTTGATTATGCGGATTATTTTTATGTAATGTTTTTGTTTTTTTCATTGTTTATCTTAATATTTTTTTGTATTATAACCTAATTATACGAGTTGCGAGTGAACAAAACTATTATAATGGCCTTCTTCTAAAGACAAGGTCTCATGATTGCCTTCTTGTACTATCTTTCCTTCGTGTAAAACATAAATTTATTGGCATTTTTTACTGTACTTAAACGATGCGCAATAGTAATTACGGTTTTGTTTTTTAATACTTTTTCTAAAGCAGCAAATAATTTGGTTTCCGTATGTACATCAAGAGCAGAAGTTGATTCATCAAATATTACAACAGCAGGATCTGCAATAATCATTCGAGCAATGGATAAGCGTTGGCGTTGTCCTCCGCTTAAACGAATACCATTTTTTCCAACAATGGTATTTAAACCCTCACTCATATCATCAATTAGTTCCGTCATTTGAGCTATTTTAAGAGCTTCTTTAATTCTATCATCGCTGATATCATCATTGCCCATAGTAATATTAAACTTAAGAGTATTATTAAATAAAATTGGCATTTGAAGTACTAAAAATATATTTTCTCTTAAAGAAGATTTTTTTATATCATGAATTGAGATGTCATTGTAGAAGATATTTCCACCTTTTAGCGTATAAAAAGAAGATATTATTTGTGCAAGGGTTGTTTTTCCAGAACCACTAGCGCCTATAAAAGCTACTTTTTCACCTGTTTTAATAGAAAAAGAAATATCATCTAAAACTATTTTATCTGCATTGTAAAAAAATCGCAGTTTTTTAACATGAATATCAAGTTCATTGTTTGTAAGTTTTAATATTTTATTGGAATCTTCTTCAAGGTGTAAATCCAGAATTTTATTGATTCTTTTAATGGCAGCTTTTGCAGAAGCATAAGAGTATTGCATAGATAAAATATCTTGAATAGGTGTTATTATAAACCAAATATAACCAAACATAGCAAACATTAAACCAATAGATAAATCACTGTAAGCCACCATAATTAAGCCGCTGGCTCGTAAAATTTCAAAAGCAACTAAAAAAATAGTAAAAGAAAAACGCTCATAAGCCAAACTTTTATACGCATATTCATTGGATGTAGTTTGTACGTTTTTGGCTTTATTAATAGCATTCTTAAAAAAGTTTTCTTCTTTATTTGATGCTTTTATTTGTGAGAAAAGTTCTAAAACTTCTGAAATATTGTTTTGAAAATCTTCTACTGCTTCATTCTCTTCTTTTTTTAGTACAGAAACATTTTTTGATATTTTCTTTGATAAGAGCATGATTATAGGTTGTATGGTTAATATCATTATTCCAAGCATGGGATGAATAATAATCATTACAATAGAAACGGCAATAAGTGTTAACACAGATGATATTAGTTTTGAACTGCTGCTTATAATAAAAGCATCTAAGGTATTAACATCTGTAATTAAATTAGCAGATACAGCACCGCTTCCTAAGGTTTCATATTCATTAATGCAAACACGTTTTAAATGTCTAAGAAGTTTTTCTCTTATTTTAAAAGTAACGTGTTTGGAAATTTTAGTAAAAACTTTAGTAATGATTACCGAGAGAATAAAATATACTACTCGTAATATTATTACAGACACCGTTACAATGGCTATATAATAAAAAGCATCTCCTCCTCCTAAAATTGCATTAATGCTATTTAGAATCGAGCTTGGTTTATCTAAAAGTACTTCATCTACTAACATAGGCAATAACAAAGGAATAGGAATAGAAATTATTATAGCAAGCACTGTAATAATTTGACCTATTATAAGGGCTTTCTTTTTTTCTAGTACAGTTTGTAAGATGAATTTAAAAGTAATATTTCTTGACATAAAATACTGTACTAGTTCATTTTTTCACAAATATTGGATTTTAATTTTTCATTGTATACACAGTGTAAACCACATTTATAACTACCTAGGTCTAATTTTTGAACTATTAAATAAGATTTTGCAAGTTCTTGACATTTTTTTAAGTCATTGCTTTTATCTTCTAAAATTAAAAAACGTTTGTTATTATTTGGATCTGGATATATAAATGTGCTCCACTTTTCTTCTACTTCTTCAAAACATCCTTGAAATAAGATAGCTGTACATATTACTAATAAAATATTTTTAAACATAAGGGGCTCTTTTGTGTTTTTTTAGTTAAAAATACAATAATTAAATATTATTGTATTTTTGACTTGCTTTTCTTAAAGGATTTTAATGCAATATTTCTTAAGATAGGATTTTATTTAGGGTATTTTTCATAATAGTAAACTCTTTAAGCTCTTCTTTTAATCGTAAGTTTTCTAAATACATTTCAATGGCTTTGTTTAATTGTTCTGATATTTTTCCTGTTGATGCTGATTTATTAATCGTATCGGGTTTATATCCAATTTCGTAGGCCAGTTTTTTATAGGTTAAGTGTAAGTCTTTACATACTTGTTTTATAATATTTGGATGCAATTCTTTATAAAGTTCTAAAAATGATATGTCAAAATCTTCACAAACTTCTTCTAAGATATTTTTTTTATTTAATAAGGTCATTCTATGCAAGTTTGCAGGAGAATTGGGCTTATAAATATTAAATTTATCTTTTAAAATAGATATAAATAGTTTGCTGCCATCACAGCCAATCATATGTTCAAAAGAATCAACTAAATCACTGTCGTCTCTGTGTTTAAACTCTTCAATGAACATCAAAGAGTTGATTGTTTTTGCTTTTGTTTTTGCTTCTTTGTATTCTTCAAAAGTGATTTCGAAATTATGGTGTTTATAATCAACATAAATTGAATCTTTTGGCATATTTCCATTTACTTTTATATGAAAATTTGTTTGTGTATCTCTGTTGTTTGAAAATACATTTACTAAGTTATCAATTTTTAGCATGTAATTTGATAGAAAATCGTTTATAACTTCTTCTACTTCAGGGATATCTGTATAAGCACATTCTTGATCTCTTACAATATAAGGGACAGAATTGAATAATTTTCCTACTTGGGGCATTTAAGGTCCTATTAATTAAATAAGTTTATTATATGATTTATTTAATTATTAAATGCTTATTTTAGTATAATTATTACACAATTAAAATCTTAATAATGTAACTAATTATTTTAATTGCTTAAATGTTGCTGCTTTCTTAACAATAAATTAAGAAAAATAGACTAAAATTTATTTAATAATGTTTTAAAGGTAGGTATTTATGAAAAATTATGACTTAATAATTATTGGAGCTGGGCGTGCGAGTAATTTAGCGCTAAGCGCATCAAAACTTGGAAAAAAAGTAGCACTGATAGAAAAAAGTGCTTTAGGAGGTACCTGTCCTAACAGAGGATGTGTTCCCTCAAAGTTATTAATTGGATATGCCCATGTTGCACGTGCTATTAAAGAATCCAATAAACACTTTATTGAAGCAAGTATACAAAACATAAATCTTGAGAAAATTTTTGAAGAAAACAATGCTTATGTTAATGGTATCAATACCGTGTATAAAAATAAATTTAATGAAAATGTCACTGTTTATAAAGGAAGTGCACATTTTCTTAACAATACTACAGTTAGTGTAAATGATGAAGAATTAAGTGCTAAAACTATTGTTGTAGCGACTGGTACAAGGCCTATCACTCCAGGGCATGAAAAAGCTTGGAGCAGTGATGATTTATTTCCTTTAAAAGCAGATATTCCTAAATCTATTACTATTGTAGGGTCTGGTTTTATTGCCTGTGAACTGGCTAATTTTTTTGATGCGGTGGGTATAAAAACAAAATTATTAGTGCGTTCAAATACTTTATTAAAAAATGAAGATGGATATATTTCTGATATTTTTAAAGAAGAGTTTTCCAAAAATATTGATATCAACTTTGAAACAACACTAGAAGAAGTACAGCATTGCAATAATGAATTTGTAATGACATTAAAACACAAAAACAAAACAAGCACGCTTCATAAAAGTGAAGCATTATTATATGCAACAGGAAGAATTGCAAATACTGATACGTTGGGACTTGAAAATACGGACATTGAAATAAAAGACAATGGCTTTATTAAAAGAGATGAATTTTTCGAAAGTTCTGTTAAAGGCGTGTATGTTGTAGGTGATGCAAGTGGAGAACATATGTTACAGCATGCGGCTGCTTACGAAGTGAATTATTTATCAAAAATATTATTTGCCGGAGAAACTAAGCCTCTACTTTTTAAATATATGCCACATGCTGTTTTTACTGATCCAGAAATTGCTAGTGTGGGTTATACACAAGAAGAACTGGACTCAAATAATAGCGTTTATGTAAGCTCAACAACAAACTGGTTAGCAAGTGCAAAAGCAATGTCTACAAAACGTACCTATCCTCGTACTAAATTATTAGTAGATCCTAATTCTTATGAAATACTGGGATGTCATTTAATAGGACCAGAAAGTTCGACACTTATGCATCAAATTTTAGCAGTAATGCATATAAATAATGATGTAAGGCATTTAAAAGATATGTTGTATATTCATCCTGCTTTAAGTGAAGCTATCTTACCAGCAGCGGTAAAAGTAATGGAAGCTGTAAATAATTATAAAGAAAAAAACTAGTTTTGTTATATGATTTTACACTATTATTATGATATTATTAACGAAAAAAGTGATGGAATGAAAAAATTATTATTAATGCTGCTTTGTTTTTCTTTTTTACAAGCAGAAAACTTTTCAGAAATGAGTACACAAGAGCTTATTGCAATAATGGGTTATGTCAAACCTGCTAAAATAAATAAGTTTAAGCGTGAACTTAAATCTAGGCTTTCTACTATGAATGCTTCAGAAAAAAAAGAGTATTTGAAAAATGTTAAAAAGATGAAATAATGAAAAAGAAAATATTTTTATTAGAAGATGATATTACCTTGAATGAAACGATTTCAGAGTATTTAAGTGAAAATAATTATGAAGTAGTATCTTTATTTGATGGTTTTGAAGCCTACGAGCACTTGTATGAAAATGCTTATGATTTGATTTTATTAGATGTTAATGTTCCTTCCTTAAATGGTTTTGAACTTTTGAAAAACTTACGTAATCATAACATTTTAGTACCTGCAATTTTTTTAACGTCTTTAAACTCAATGGCTGATTTTGAAAAAGGCTATGAGAGTGGCTGTGATGATTTTATACGCAAACCTTTTGAGTTAAAAGAACTTCTTTTACGTATTAAAACCATTATTAAAAACGGTTATTTTCATAATATAAACGAAAAAATAGAAATAGATAGCGGTATTTTTTATGATGTTAATAACAATACTCTGTATAAAAATAATGAAAAAATAGTCTTAAATCATAAAGAATGTTTGTTATTGAAGTTTTTTTTACAAAAACAAAACATGTTAATTTCTCATGAAGAAATACATCAAGCGCTTTGGTCATATGACGAAGTTTTTAGCGATAATTCATTGCGAACCTATATTAAGAATTTACGTAAAATATTTGGTAGAGATAGGATAATTAGTGTTAAAAAATTTGGGTATAGATTTACATCAAAGTGAAAAAAAGACTTTATACTCTTTTTTAAGCCTTTATACATTCCTTTGTCTTGTAATTATCTCTTTTGTTTCTTTTTTATATTTTTCTTTTCAAAAAGACTTAATGCTTCAAAATAAAAGAGAAGTACTACAAGGCTATTCAAAAGATTTTATCTTACGCTTAAAAGATTTACACATTAATTTTGACAAATACAAGTATTACCCACGTGATGAAAAATTTAATTCTGCTATTTATGACAGTGAAAAAACACTTATCTTTTCAACACTAAAAGCAAAAAATATTTCATTAAATGAAGTGCTTTATACAAGCGCTTCTTATATTCATTTTATAGAAGAACCTGAGTCGTATTATTTAGGGGCTAAGTATATTATTCTTGAAATAATAGATGAAAAATCTTGGTTTTTTAGTGTAAAAAAAGAAATAGCACTTTTTGCAAGTATAAGTTTTATTTTCATGTTTTTAATGGGATTTTTTCTCTTAAGGTTATTTTTAAAACCAATGAGGGATTCTTTTTTTCTTTTGGATAATTTTATTAAAGACACTACTCATGAGTTGAATACACCCTTAATGGCAATTACTTCAAATGTAGAGATGCTTAAAAACTATAGCTTGGATGAAAAGATTCAAAAAAAAATAAACAGAATAGAAATTGCTGCACGAACGGTTTCTAATATTTATGATGATTTAACTTATTTAACTCTAAACAATAAAATTATCTCAAAGAATGAAAATATAAATCTAAGTGTTTTACTTCTTCAGCGCATTGAGTATTTTAAATCCTTGTCAAAAAGTAAAAAAATAACCATGCACTCCCGTATAGACAAAGATATATTTATTTATTGTGATTATAAGAAGATTTCTAAGGTACTTGATAATTTAATTTCTAATGCAATTAAATATAATAAAATGAAGGGTAATATAGATTTTATTTTAAAAGAATCTTATTTTTGTATTGAAGATACGGGTGTTGGAATTAAAGAAGAGAATATAAAATATTTGTTCCAGAGATACTCTCGTTTTTCTTATCAAGTGGGTGGTTTTGGTATTGGGCTTAATATAGTAAAACTTATTTGTGATGAGTATGATATAAAAATTACTGCTTCTTCTGTACTAAGCGAAGGAACAAAAATGGAGTTAAGATGGTAAAGATTTTGTTTATAAGCATGTGTTTATTACTACAAGTACAAGCTTCTGTATATACTAAGAATTGTCTCTCCTGCCACAATAAGCTTCCTGTTTCAATAGATAAATTTTTTTACAGGTATTTGCTTAAGTATTCTTCACAAAAAGAGCTAAAAAAACAAATGCTCTCTTATTTAGAAAATCCCAATAAAAAAAACACCATAATGCCAGAAGCATTTATTAGCCGCTTTGGAATAAAAGAAAAAACATATTTAAGTAAAGAAGAATTAAGAAATGCCTTAGATACATACTGGAATGAGTATAAAGTATTTGGGAAATTAAAGTAAAACAGTATTGAAGATTGTTAAGAAAGCAATCTTAATACTGAATCTTGTTTAATATTGTTACTTTGGGCAAGGGCGTAAATACCTGCTTGGTTTAATACATTGCTTTTATTAAAATTAGCTATTTCTTCTGCAATATCCGAGGAGCTTAGAGAAGATTGTGCTGCTTGTGTTTGCGTATATGCAGAAATCAACGATCTTCCAGAGCTTTCTAATTGATTTTGTGAACTTCCTAGCTCTGATCGGAAGCTGCTTAATGTAGTAATAGCAGAATCAATATTGTCTAAATACTCTCTTGCTGTACTTGAATCAAAAGAAGCTGCATCTTGATTTAATAAATCTTCTAAACCAAGCCCAAGAGTATTGGCTTGAATACCTTGTGTTTCAATGATGTCAGCACTTGAGTTTCCCGCTTGAAAATTTAAATTAGCACTTTGCTCTTGTGAAGTGGCATTTTCTTGTAAGAGGTAATTGCCATTATAATTAGTAGAACTTGCAATATTGTTTAACTGCTCACTCAAGGCTTGGATATCTTTTAAAATATTAGCTCTTCCATCATCTGAGGTAGTATCTGTAGAGGCTTGTAAGAGTTTTTCTTTTATTGTATCTAAGATATTACTTTGTTCATTTATTGCCTGATCTGCAATTTGTGTTAAAGCAACACCAGAGTTTACATTTGAAATGGATTGAGAATAACCACTGATATCTTTTTGAAGTTGCGCAGAAATAGCTAAAGACGAAGCATCATCGCTAGCAGAGTTTAGTTTTGAGCCACTTGATATTTTCTCTAATGCTTTATTTGCATTTAAATAAGAACTTTGATTGGAAGATATTCCTGAATTAATTTCCATAAGAACTCCTTTATATATACAAATTGTATACTTAAAGACTTTAAATCAGCATTAATGGTAGAAACTAGTTATATAAGAATAAAATTTATTTTAATGAGTGAAATATTTTAGAAGAAAGGAAGAACCTAGAAGCTTATATTAAAATAATAAAAGTGTTCTTTAGTAGCATTTTTTGAAACCTGGCATAAAAAAAGGCTTGTGAAACACAAGCCTTTTAAAATAAATAATTAAAATTATTTTCCAGATACAGCTTCTTTTAAAGATTTTCCAACTTTAAATTTAGCTACAGTAGTTGCAGGTACATTAACAGTTCTGTCTGTTCCAGGTACTTTTGCTGTTCTAGCAGCTCTGTCAGCTGTAGAAAAAGTTCCAAAACCAATAAAACTAACGTTTTCTCTTTTTACTAATGTTTCAGTAATAGTTTCAAGTACTGCATCAACTGCACCCTTTGCGTCTTTTTTAGATAATCCAGCTTTTGCTGCAATTGCGTCGATAAATTCTGCTTTATTCATAGAAAAATCCCTTTGTTTAAATTTAAGATACGCAAACTTTATACTATCTAAGCTTACAAATACCTAAAACTAGGTTCATTACTGAAATAATTGTATTTTTCTTATATATATCACCTTAAAAAGACGATTTTAGACTAAGTAATCTGCAACTATTTTCTAAGATAGCTATTTTTTTTAGCAGTGAATTAATGTCTCTGTCATATACATAGGTACCTACACCTTTTATAATCATGACATGGTTATTGGATTCTTTTAAATATTTTGTAATTTCCAAGGCATTCCTGTTGTACCAAGTATCAAAATCTCCTGGGTCATAAATAGGGAGTTCCTTAAAAGTCGTTTTCCCAAAATAGTCCTCAAAAACAATTTTGTCATGGTTTAAAGAATATGCTGTTGTATAAAGAGGTACTCCAAAAGCAATATACTTCGCTTCATGAATATTATTATAGATATTAGCATGAATATGTGAATCCATACTTGCTGTATTCCATCTGTAATCTTGCGTAATAATACTTAAGTCACAATATGCATTTTCATCCATTTTATCAAACATTGAATCTGTTTTATTGATTAAAAACCTGTGTTGGTCAGTCTTTGCTGAAATAGCACCATGGTAAATTCCAAAAAAATTCTTTCTAAACATTATAGAACAAATGCTGGATAATAAATTTACTGTTTTTTTATCAGTCATTTTAAAAAGCCTTAAATTAAAGTTTTGTTATGATATCAAAAATAAAATAAGGATGTATTTAATGACTGCACCACATATACCTGTACTATACAATGAAACGCTAAAGGCTTTTGAAGATATAGAAGAAGGTTATATAATTGATTGCACAACCGGTTATGCAGGACATTCCAAGGGTTTATTGCTTCAAAAGGATGATGTTAAACTTATTTGTAATGATCAAGATGATGAAGCTTTAGCTTTTTCAAAAATTGCCTTAGAAGATTTTTCTAGTAGAGTTACTTTCAACAAGGGGAATTTTGAGCATATTTTTGAACAATTTAAAGATTTTGAGGTCAGAGGAATTTTAGCTGATATAGGAGTTTCTTCTTTGCAATTGGATAAAAAAAGTAGAGGTTTTTCTTTTGAGAGTGAAACTTTAGACATGAGAATGGATGATAAACAAGAACTGGATGCTTCTTTTGTGGTAAACAATTATTCACAAGATGAACTAGAACGTGTGTTTAATGAATGTGGAGAAGTAAGAGAATATAAAAAAATGGCAGCTATTATTGTTAATAACAGACCTTTTACCTCTGCAAAAGATTTAGCAGCTTGTATATCAAAAAATATGTATAAGGGACGAATTCATCCAGCTACCCTTCCTTTTCAAGGTATTCGAATAGAAGTAAATGATGAACTTGGTGTTTTAAAGCGTTTATTTGATTCACTTGCTTTGTTTAAACCTAAAAATTGTATTGTGGCTATTATTTCTTTTCACTCACTAGAAGATAGAATAGTAAAACAGTATTTTAAACAATGGAGTAAAAAATGTATTTGCCCAAGCGATGCATTTAGATGTACGTGTGGAAATAATAACTCTTTGGGTAAGGTTCTTAGTAAAAAACCAATTGTTCCAAGTGCGCTTGAGATTAAAGGCAATCCACGTTCTCGTTCTTCAAAATTAAGGATTTTTAAATTTGATTAAATTAAATGCCAAAAGTTCAATTATTATTGCAATGTCTGTTTTAGGTATTGCTTTATTATTGTATTTTCCAAAAATTTATATAAAAAATAATATCTATTATACGTCTAAAGATATTAATAAACTTTTTGGGCATTATATTTCTTTAAAAGAAGAAAACAGGTTTTTAGTACAACAATTAGAAGATATGAAATTTAAAAATCAAATTATCGATTCTTTGATTATAAATACCTTGGACAAACAATGATTAAATATATAATCTCTTTTGCTTTAAATAAACCAATTTTAAATCATCTTTTACTGTTGTTTTTATTGCTTTTATCTGTTTTTTCGTATTCTAATATTGCAAAAGAAATCTTTCCTCCTTCAAAAATGCAAGCCATTTCAATAAATGGAAGTTATGCAGGCGCTAGTTCTGAACTCTTAGATAAAATTGTAGTAGAAGATTTAGAAAATGACTTAGGCCAAGTATCTGATGTATCAAAAATTTCTTCTACAATTAAAAATGGTTTTTTTACTATAGTATTAGAATTAAAAAAAGACGTAGATGTAAATGATGTTATTTTTGAAGTAAAAGATATTGTAAGTAAAAGTAAAAAGAATTTGCCTTCTGATATGGATGAACCAACGATTAGTGAAGTGATTTATAAAATACCTCTAATTACCGTAGTACTAAGCTCAAAGCTTGAAAAAGAAAAACTCTTAATTATTGCAAAAGATGTAAAAAGAGACATTATTAAACTAAAAGATTTATCTGAAGTTGAAATTTGGGGAGATGCTTCTAAAGAATTAGAAATTGTATTTAATGAGAAAAAAATAGATGCTTATGGCTTAAATTTAAATGATGTAATAACAGCCGTACAAAACCAAAGCAGTATTTTCCCTTTAGGAGTGATAAAAGACAGTAAAAGGCATTATTATTTAAGTACATATAATGGGGAAAAAGAATTAAAAGAATTAGAAAATTCTTTACTTATTGTTAATAATGTAAGTCTAAGGCTTAAAGACATATCAAAGCTTAGTTTTACGCTTGATGATAACTCTTTTGTTTCTCATTTTAATGGCGTAAGAGATATATCAATTGGGATTAATAAAAGTGCCTCAGGCGATGCTATTTATTTGTCAAAAGAAATAAAAAAGATGTTAAGTACCTTTGCTAATAAATATCCTAATATTGTTTTTGATACCCATACCGATACTTCTGTTTGGATAAAAAACAGATTAAATACCGTGGTTTCTAATATTTTATTTGGTTTGTGTTTATTGTTTATTGCTTTATTGTTTTTTATTAATGCGCGAATAGCTATTGTAATAGCTATTGGTATACCTACTTCTTTTATGATTGCGTTAATTGTTATTAATGCTTATGGCTATTCTATTAATATGCTTTCCTTACTAGGGGCCTTACTTGCTCTTGGAATGTTGGTTGATGAGGCTATTGTAGTAGGTGAGAATATTTATAGGCACTTAGAAATGGGAAAAAGCAGATTTGATGCAGCACTTGATGGGGCTCTAGAAGTTTATCCTGCTGTTTTAACAGCAACTGCTACAACTATTTGTGCTTTTTTACCTATTTTATTAATGACAGGGGAGACGGGCAAGTTTATGAAGATACTGCCTGTGATTATAAGTATTTTACTTTTAGCCTCTCTTTTAGAAGCTTTCTTTTTTCTTCCTTTGCATGCAAAAGAGTTATATAAAGTACATAAAAAAGCAAAAAAATCAGATGTTTTTTGGATTAAAAGTAAGGGTTTTTATAAAAAAGTGTTAAATTATTTATTAAAGAAACGCTTTTTTGGACTTATTTCTATGGTATTTATAATTCTCTCCTTAATTGTTGCTTTTGCTTTTAAGTCAAAATTTACACTTATGCCAGAATTTGATAATACGCAAATATTTATTAATGGTTCAGTAGGGGTGGGAGCTAAACTTTCTCAAACGGAAGAATTAGTGAGTAAAATTGAACAAAAGATTCTAAACGAGTATGATTTTTCTAATAATGTGGCCTCAATTTCTTCAGTTATTGGTTTAAAACTGGATGGACAAAATCAAGCCCAATTGGAAGAGTTTTATTTTCAAATTTTTATTAATTTAAATGAACATGTTCCTGCTAATGTTTTTGATAAATATATTAATCCTTATTTATCTCCTAAATATGATGACAGTAATATGTTAAGAACAACTACGGCACAAAACATACAAATTGAGCTCTTAGCTCTTCTAAAAGAGTTTACACTTTCTGATTCGTTTAAGGACTTAAATATTTTTGTACCACAAGCAGGTATTATTAAAAACGATTTTGAGCTTTCCTTAAATGGAAACAATGAAAAAGTAAAAAAAGCCCTTGTTTTACTTAAAAGTAAACTTTCCTCTTTAAAAGGGGTTACTAATATAAGCGATGATGTTTTAGAAGGAAACTTAGAAGTTAAATTACGTCTTAATAATTATGGAAAGAGTTTAGGAATTAGTGAAAGTTATCTAAGTGCACAATTAAAACCTCTGTATTTAAATGCTACGTATTCAAAAATGTTTGATAAAGAAGGTTTGGTTGATATTGTATTTAAAGGTAAAAATAAAGATGTTTTTTCTTCTTTGGAGACCTTTGAAATAAAACTGCCTTATACGAAGCAAAAAGTTTTATTAAAAGAAATAGTTTCTTTCCAAAGCAATACCTCTTATTCTCAAATTTTTAAAGAAAACTCTTTACGTATTATCTCTCTAACGGCTTCTTTATCAAAAATAACATCATCAGAAGTATATGCTCATTTAGAAGATTTATTAGAAGAGCTAAGAGCTGATATTACTGTTAAAATCAAAGGAGAAGAAGAAGAAAATGCAAAAGTAATTGAAGAAATGATTCAATCTGTACTTATTGCCGTTACTTTAATTTTTATTTCTTTGGTTTGGATGTTTAATTCTTTGTTAAAACCTCTTATTATTATTTCAACCATTCCTTTATCCCTTTTAGGGGTTATTGTAGGGCATAACATTTTAGGAATGAATATAACCATGCCTTCTTTAATTGGAGTGGTTGGGCTTGCTGGAGTTATTGTTAATGATGGTATTATTATGATGGATTTTATAAAAAAAGCAAAAAACTTGGAAGAATTAGAAGAATTGGCGCTTACAAGATTACGACCTATTTTATTAACCTCGCTTACTACTATTTTAGGATTATCAACATTAATCTTCTTTGCTTCTGGACAAGCTTTAATTTTACAGCCAATGGCTGTTTCTTTAGGTTTTGGAGTATTATGGGCTACGGTGTTAAACTTGTATTATGTACCTATGTTATATCGTTTGGTTTATTTACGAAAAGCAGTATAAGAAAGATTACTGCTTTTTAATTGTTAAGAAGAACAAGTCCTTTTACTTTAGATAATAAAGAATCTTTATTTTCTTGATTTTTTGCTGTAAAAGGTTCTAACGATGAAATAACTGCTTTACCAATAATATTTTTGTTTTTTAAGCCATCTTTATCTTGACCTACAATACTCCAAAGGTTATGAAAAATAATAGGCTCATTGTTTTTATGCCCAATATATAACATAATATGACCTTGTTTATAAAGTAGGGTTAAAAAAGGAATTCCATTTTTTATTAAAAATGCTTTTTTCTCTTCATTGTTTAGTTTCTCCATGCTTAAGTATTTCCCATTTTTACTTTGAGATCTTGAATTTCTATCTAAATATATACCAAAAGGAGATAAAAAATCTCTGGTTAATTCTGAACAATCTCTTGCATGAAAAGTGCCACCCCAACCATAAGGCTCATTAATAAGTTCATTGGTTAAAGAAGTAAGATTACTTGTATTAAAAGCAATGGGTGCTTTTTTTACATTGTCTTTTGAAATATGTATATAAGAAATAAGACCTTTTAGCGAACCATGTTTTCTTACTATAAAAAACTCATCGCTTTTTTTGCCTCTTTTATAAGGGAATATTGTTCCTATTTTTACATTTTCAATAAACATATTGTGTTTATAAACTGCAAAATTATCTTTGGTTGCTATAAAATAATCTTTTGTTTTGAAAATTTTTATAAGTTTAGCACTTACATACGCTAAATCTTTCATTTTTAACCAACCAGAAGTATAGGCTGTTTGTGCATAAGCCCAAGCTTTGTCTTTAGAGAGATGAGAAATTACAATAGGGGTATTTATTTTAATGCTTGAGGCTTGATTGTAATCAAAAGCTAAAGCAGAAGCATTGTCTTTAAAATTATAAAAAATTGTATCATCACTTGGAAATACTCTTAAATTTGAGTTATTAACTGTAATGGCATTTTTCATCAAGCTATTGTACTTTTTAAAGTTTGAATTGTGTGTTTGTTTTTTAAACCAAGAAGAAGGAATTTTTTGGAAGTTTGAACTATACACGTCTTTTTTTGCATACATTAAACCCCATTGCGCTTCTTCTTTTGTAAAAGAAAACTTTCTAATTTCCCAAGGCTTAAAATGTTTTTTAAGTAGGTGTTTGAATTTTTTATCTTGTTTATTTATATTTGCATCAATATTTTGTGCATAAAGTAAAGGGTTTTGAGAGACGCTTAAAGAAACTTGTTTTTCTTGCTGTGTGTTTTGTACTTTAACGTGCTTGTTTGTTGAGGAACAAGCAAGAAAAAGAAAGCTTATACTTATTAATAGAATATGTGTTTTCAATGCTTTGCCTTTTAATAATTCATAATATCAAACAATGCTTTTTATTTTTAGAGATAAAGAAAGCAGTATTCAAAAATTGTATCATAATAATAAAAAAAATGCCTTAGCTCTTAAACAAAGATAAGATACACTTCATTAAATAAAAAAAGGGTAGGTAAATGCTGCAACTTAGTGTTGATCAAAAAGTTTTTGAAGATATTTTAAGTGCCCAACAAAAGATATTAAGAAAAGATTTCTCTAAATATTGGCAAAAAGAGCTTTTAGAACCTAAAATTTTAAATGATAAAATCACTTATTCTATTAAAGAAATAACAAAACTAAAAATAGTTAATGGTTTGGGCTCTTTAAAACCTCAGCTTATAATTGAATGTACTGCTTTACAATACAATACGAAGGAACAATGTTTTGAATTTCACTTAGGTCTTATCCTAGAACAAAAAAATACTACAACGGTTGATTTAAGAGATGACATTATAAAAAAACTTTTAAAAGAAAAAGAAGACATGGAAGATATTATGTTTAGAGATTATTTAACAGGTTTATATAACAGGTATAAAATGAAAGATGATTTAAATGCATATGTCAAACGCTTAGATGCAAATAAACTTTCAGCTGTATTTGTAGATGCGGATAGATTTAAAGGTATTAATGATACCTTTGGTCATGATGCAGGAGATGAGGCTTTAAAATACCTAAGCTTGAAATTACAAGAATATTGTTTACTTCTAGATGCACAAGTGTATAGATTCGGCGGAGAAGAATTTATTCTTTTATGTTTTAAAGAAGAAGAAGAATTATTAAAAATTCTTGATAGACTAAGAATTGAAATTAAAAGTCAAAAAGTACGAACGGCAAAAGACAGTTTTAGTCTTACTGTATCAATGGGTGTTGCATTTTGGAAGAATGCTTCTTCTAAAGATGATTTAATTAAAAGAGCAGATATAGCTGTATATGAAGCTAAAGAGCAAGGACGAAATAAGGTAGTAGTTCACCAAATCTAGAAAATCTAGATTTGATAATAAAAAGTATTTATTTACCGATTTTATCAGCGATTGCTTTAATATCAGCAGCGCTTAATTTAGCTACTTGACCTTTCATAAGACCCTTCATTGGTCCACCGTAAGATCCATCTTTATAACCGTTTAAAGCAGCAACGATTTCAGACTTAGTCATATCACTCATTATTTTTGATTTACCTAAGGCTTTTTTCTCTCCGTTTGCTCCATGACATCCAGCACATTTTGCATATGGCGATGAGAATGCTGCAGTTGCAGCAAGAATACAGGCCATCATTACTAATTTTTTCATTTTGTTTCCTTTTAGTGTTTGTAAATGTAGTTATTTTAAACTAAAGTTAATTAAAATAACTTGATTACAATCAAAGCTTAGATTAAAATTGTAAATTTTTTGTGTATTGCTACTTTTTTTCTCTGATTTTATTATTTAATTTGTACAAAAAACTAAGTTGAGGACTTTAATAATATTGAATATTATTATTAAATTTTTGTGTGTTTTCTTTTATAAATAAATAAGGAAATACAATTGTTTTAATGTTTAAACACTTAATACACATAAAATGTGTAAAGTTCCAAAATTTTAAAATAAAATTTGACTTGAAATCTCTTTACTTTATTAAAGGTAAGTTATGGTTATAATGTACCCTAAAATTTTACCCATAGTAAATTAGACTATTAAGAACTCAAACAATCACTAAGCGAGATAAAATGAATTATATTAACAATACCATTGATTTAGAAACTGGCAGCATAGATGAAAAAAGAAAAGAAATTAAAGAGTATTTTCTACAAACCTATGAACTTGATGAAAAACTTTTTGATTTATTAAAAAACAAAAAAGATATATTAAAACAGCCCAATAGACTAAGACACCCGTTGATCTTTTATTTTGGACATACGGCTACTTTTTTTGTTAATAAACTTATGGTTGCTAATATCATTAAAGAACGTGTAAATAAAACCTTTGAGGCTACATTTGCTATAGGAGTAGATGAAATGACTTGGGATGATTTAAATGCAAGCAGTTATGCATGGCCCAGTTATGAGGAAACAAAAATCTATAGAGATGAAGTTAAAGATATGGTCTTAGAGCTAATTGAGAGTATAGAGTTTACTATGCCAATTAATTGGGATTCTCCTATGTGGATTATACTTATGGGGATTGAGCATGAAAACATTCATATTGAAACATCCTCTGTATTATTAAGAGAATTAGATTTAAAGTATTTAAGCTCTAAGACTATGTTTACGTATAACAATGAAGCTTCTTCAACTTATCCTAAAAATGAACTTTTAAAAGTAGCTGGTTCAACAGTGGTTCTACAAAAAGACAGAGAGAATCCTAAAACCTATGGATGGGATAATGAATTCTCTTACCACAAAGCAAGTATCAAAGATTTTGAAGCTTCTAAGTACTTAGTATCAAATGGAGAATTTTTAGAGTTTATTGAAGCAGGGGGATACTCTAAGCTTCATTACTTTTGTGAAGATGGAATTCAATGGTTGGATCATTCAGAAGCCTGTCATCCAAGATTCTGGGTAAAACGAGAGAATCAATATTATTTAAGAGAAATTAATAGAGAAGTAGAACTTCCTTTAAATCATCCAGTAGATATAAACGCACATGAAGCAGAAGCCTTTTGTAAATACAAAAGTGAGCTTTTAGGGTATGAAGTAAGACTCCCTAGTGAAGATGAATTTTATGCGTTAAATGATTATGTTAAGGCACAAGATAAAGAAGCAAACATTGCACTTAAATACTTTAATCAAACACCTGTAGATAAATACGCTTTTGATGATTTTTATGATGTTGTAGGTAATGTATGGCAATGGAGTACTACTCCTATGTATCCTTTTGATGACTTTTTAGCACATAAGTCTTATGATGATTTTACTACACCTACTTTTGATGATAAACACTGGTTAATGAAAGGGGGTTCTTTTATGTCTTTAGGAAATGAAACCTTACGGTCTGCTAGATATGCTTTTAGAAAAGACTTTTATCAACATGCTGGATTCAGATATGTTAAATCTTCTAATGAGTACAGAACTAAGTTAAATGACAATGTGTATGAAACCGATGAATCAATTTCTCAATACTGTGAATTCCATTATGGAGCAGAGAACTTTGGCGTAAAAAACTTTTGTGTAAATGCGGTAGAAATTGTAAAAGATTTTATTCCTAAAAACAAAACAATGAAAGCCTTGGATTTAGGGTGTTCAGTAGGGCGATCAAGCTTTGAACTTGCTAAACATTATGATGAGGTATTAGGAATTGATTTTTCAGCTAATTTTATTAATGTTGGAATTAAATTGGTTAAATACGATACCTTGACGTATAAAGATAAAAGAGAAGGTGAAATCTTTGATAATAAAGTTATTTCTTTAAAAGACTTAGCATTAGAAGAATATAAAGATAAGGTAAGTTTTATGCAAGGAGATGCTTGTAATTTAAAAGACAATTATACTGCTTATGATTTAATTTTTTGTTCAAACTTAATTGATAGATTATATTCTCCCCAAAAATTCTTAGAAGATATTCCTACTAGGGTAAACAAAGACGGTCTTTTAGTAATATTAAGTCCTTATACATGGTTAGAAGAATATACACCAAAAGAGAACTGGTTGGGTGGATATATTAAAGACAATAAAGAAATATCTACCTTGCAGACATTAAAAGAGTCTTTAAAAGACTTTGAATTGCTTCATACTACTGATGTTCCTTTTGTTATTAAAGAGAGTAAAAGAAAATATCAACATACTTTATCTGAAATGTCAATATGGAAAAAAATAAAATAGTTTAATAATTTAAATCATTATTTAATATAATGATGTATGAAATTAAAAAAACTAACATTGCTGAAAAACAAACAAGAGTATTTTAGAGCTTGTTTGTTTTTAGCCTTAATACTCTTTTTAAGTACTTTGTATGAGTATACAAGATATAAAAACTTCAAAAAAAGTGTATTGTATGAAGACGCTTTTAGTATTGTATCTTTTTATAAAAAAGAGTCCTTTTATATTAGCAAACTTTCAAATAATGATTTTACTTTTTACAGTAAAATACCTCAAGACTATAATTTAAATGACATTCAAAACATTCAATTATTGTTACTAACGAAAAACATCAGTTTTTATTCTTATCTTAAAGGCTTTTATACCAACAGCATTGTTTTATATCCTAATAACTCTTCAAAAAACACAAAAAATACCCTTTCTTCTTTAATTAAAGGCCAGCATAAAAATACAGCCATGCAAGAACTGTATCAAGCCTTATTTTTAGGAGAAAGTATGGGAAAAGACTTACGAAAAGGGATTAATACCTATGGAGTATCGCATTTATTTGCTATTTCTGGTTTTCATTTAGGGGTGATTGTTCTTGTATTCTATTTTATATTACATCTTTTGTATAAAAACATACATCAGCAGTTTTTTCCTTATAGAAATAAAAGAATGGACATTTTATTATGTATTTTTTGTTTCTTATTTTTCTATTTGTATTTGATTGGTTTTTTAGCATCGTTTCTAAGAGCCTTCATAATGTTTTGCATTGCTTTAGCCTTACTACGTTCCCATATTAAACTTTTCTCTTTTACAAGTCTTTTATTAACCTTTATTCTTATCTTATGTTTTTTCCCTAAATATATATTCTCTTTGTCTTTGTATTTTTCATTGGCAGGCGTTTTTTATATATTTTTGTATTTTGTGCATTTAAAGAATTTAAACAAAAAGCTTTCATTTTTCTTTTTTAATATTTGGATTTTTGCTGCTTTAAATCCCATAATTCACTATTTTTTTCCGCTTACTTCTTTATACCAGCTTTTCTCACCTCTCTTGTCTTTATTATTTATTCTTTTTTACCCTTTTGTTTTGTTTTTGCATTTACTTAAGCAAGGATCTTTTTTTGATTGCTATTTACTAGAAGTACTTTCTTATGATGTAGTTGTATACAATTATGATACGAATATTTATTTTTTGTGTTTATACATCGTGATTTCTTTTTTGAGTATTAAATCAAGAAAAGCATTTATAGTATTAAATGTTTTGTTATTGGTATTTAACTTAAAGGTATTTGTTTTGGGGGTGTGATTACAGTAAGAAGTAAAAATACTTCTTACTGTAATGTTAAGAGCTTAGTGCCAGTTTGTTTGTTAATAATTATTTGTATTTAATACTTTGTCTAAGGTATATTTTAAATCTTCATCTAAATCCATATTTGATTTCATCCAATTAAGGTATGAAGCATCATCTTTAGCAACTTGTGCGATTTCTTTTCCCTTGTGTTTTCCAAATTTAAACGTTTTAATTAAAACAGGTGTTCGTGTTAACTCTACTAAACGCTCAATTGGATTATAATCAGGGTAAAGTTCTCTTGCTTTAGCAATAAGTTTTGATAAAAAGAGTTTCATTACTAAAACATCTCCCAGTGCATCATGGGCTTTTATAACAACATTAAGTTTAGCAGCTTCATCTTTTTCTGTTTTATACAGTTCAAGGGCGTATCTTAAGTACTGTAAACGATGATAAGGAAGATCTGGGAAAAGGTGTTTTGCACACCTTAAGGTATCAATTAACTGTAAGTTATTTTCAAAACCTTCTTTTTTTATCATTCCTAAATCAAAAGAAATATTATGAGCAATTAAATAGTTCTCATTTGTATTTAATTCTAATAATTTTTTATAAAAGTTTGTTTGGGTAGCTATAGGTTTACCTTCAAACATATCAGGAGTAAGATTATGTACTTCCATAGCTTCAATTTTAATTTTTTCTTCGCTTGCGCATAATTCATCAAACACTTCTAATGAAGAGTCTTGATTAATAATCATAGCGCCAAACTGTATGATTCTATCTTCGTCTCTATTTCCTGTTGTTTCTGTATCAAATAATATATATTTTGCCATATTTTTTCCTTCTTTATATAATCAACATACCATCACCATAAGAGAAGAATCGATACTCTTCTTTTATGGCTTCTTGGTATATTTCCATGGTTTTTTCTAAACCTACAAAACTTGCAATTAACATAATCAAAGTGGATTTTGGTAAATGAAAGTTTGTAAGTAAGTGGTCTACTTTAATGGGTTTGTTTGAGGTATTTAAAAATAAGTCACACTCTCCTTGTATCATATTTGTTCGTGCATAATATTCTACTGTTCGTGTAACAGTTGTTCCAACTGCTAAGGTTTTTGTAGCCGTATCAAGTGCTTCTTTTGCATCTATTCCTATATGAAAATATTCACTGTGCATGGGATGATCTAAAATATTAGTGGCATCTACTGGTTTAAAGGTACCTGCACCTACATGTAAAGTAAGATAATTTACCTTATATTTTTTATTTATTTTTTCAAGTAAGTCTTTAGTAAAATGTAATGATGCTGTAGGGGCTGCTACTGCTCCATAGTTTTTAGCAAAAAGTGTTTGATAATCTTCATTGTCTTTTTGCACATCTTCCCTGTTCATATAATGCGGTAAAGGTAAATGCCCAATGGTATTTAATAAATCAATAAGTTCTATAAACTCCAGTTGTTTATCATTTTGGAAAAATTTTACAACACGGGTTCCATTATCATTGATTTCTAGAACTTCAACACTAAGGTTTTGTTCAAAATACAAAACAGAGCCAATATTGACTTTTCCTTTAATCATTACTAAAAATCGGTTCATAAATAAAGCTTTATTAAATAAAAGCTCAACCTTTCCACCTGTGTCTTTTTTCCCAAAAATACGGGCTTTTATGACTTTTGTATCGTTTAAAAATACAGACAGGTTGTCAGGTAAAAAATCCATTAAATGTTCAAAAGTAGAATGAATAATTTCATTCTTTTCTCGATTATATACTAAGAGTTTTGCTTTATCTGCTGGATACAGTGGCTTGCTTGCTATGAGTTCTTGTGGTAACTCATAGTCGTAACTTGAGGTTTTCAGTGGATCTAAAATTTTATTCTTCATCTTCTTCTTTACTACTTGGATTAAATACTTTTGCTATATAAATGGATACACCGTATAATATTATTAAAGGACCTGCCATTAAAAATTGTGTTATTACATCAGGAGGGGTTAATAAAGCTGAAAATATAAAAATGATAACAACCGCATATTTAAAAAAATCTTTTAACATTTTTTCATCAACTAAACCAATTTTTGCTAAAAAGAATGTGATTACAGGTAATTCAAACGATACCCCAAACCCAAACAATAATTTAGTGAAGAAACCGACATATTTTCCAATACTTGGTAAAATTGTTACAACAGTAGAACCAAAAGCAATTAAAAATTCAAAACCAAAAGGTACTACTACATAATAGGCAAAAGCTGCACCTGATACAAACATTAATGTTGCAAAAAATACAAAAGGAAATACCAGTTTTTTTTCATGATCATAAAGACCAGGTGCCATAAATAACCATAACTGCCAAAATATCACAGGTAAGGAAAGAAAAAAAGCTGAAAAGAAAGAGACTTTTAAGGCTGTGAAAAATGTTTCTTGTATTTCAATTGCAACCATTTTAGAACTCTCTGGCAAAGCTGCTTTAACAGGTTCCATCATCCATTCTAAAATAGGTTCGTAAAATGAAAAACAAATAAAGAACATAACTATTAGCGTAAGAACACTAATAGCCAAACGTTTTCGTAAGTCAGCAATATGAGGTTTTAGTTCTTCAAACATTATTTATCATCCTCATCTTTTTTTACTTTAAACTTATCGCTTGCTTTTTTTACTTGTTT